>Ga0255052_10000413_pt1 | contig 34748 bp, 29 predicted proteins | sample JV7_2_21_MG_FD_188632 | JGI IMG/M metagenome (GOLD analysis project Ga0255052, IMG submission 188632) | Seawater microbial communities from Jervis Inlet, British Columbia, Canada - JV7_2_21 | ecosystem: Environmental > Aquatic > Marine > Inlet | place: Canada: British Columbia | collected...
AGACTGGAATTGTCTCTCTACGTCCGGTAGGCCCACAAGTTGTAGCATTTCCAGCGAACGATCGTCCGCGTCGTCTTCGTCTACCAGCGCATGTTCGATCAGTATCCGGTTGAGTTGCTCACCAATACGAACATAGGGGTTCAATGCAGTCATCGGATCCTGGAACACGATACTCATCCGCTCTGTCCGGTACTGATTCAGTGTTTTCTCTGGCTTTCCAAGCAAATCTGCGTCATCGAACACGATCTTGCCCGTCGCCTTCGCGTTATTGGGGAGCAGGCCCATGATCGCAAGCGCCGTTTGCGTCTTGCCCGAACCGGATTCGCCGACAAGGCCTACCGATTCGCCCTTATCGATCGTGAAATTCAGTTTGTCGATTACGGGAGACGACTCCTGATAGCTGATGCTGAGGTTTTTTACGGTGAGCAATGTCATCTCGACTCCTGCCTCGGATCAAACACGTCGCGTAGTCCGTCGCCCAGGAAGTTGAAACAAAGGAGGATGATCGCCAGCAGCACCGCCGGTATCAGGAGCAACCACCTTGCCCGCTCCATCTGGCTCACGCCACCATTTACAAGCGCGCCGAGAGAAGTCTGCGGTTCCTGTACGCCAAGCCCGAGGAAGCTTAGAAACGATTCGACGAGAATCGCCTGTGGAATGGTTAAGGTGACATAGACGACCACGACACCCATCAAATTCGGTGTTATGTGCCTGAAGATGATGCGCCAGGGCGGTACGCCGATAAGCTTCGCGGCGTCGACGAATTCGCGTTGCTTGAGGCTGATTGTCTGTCCTCGCACGATACGAGCCATATCGAGCCAGTTGATCGCCCCAATGGCGATGAATATCAGCAGAAAATTACGCTCGAAAACCACCATCAGAAGAATGACGAGAAAAATGAACGGAAGTGCATACAAGGCGTCAACTGCCCGCATCATGACCGCGTCGATGCGGCCGCCCACATAACCGGCCACCGCACCATAAGCGATACCAATGATCAGGCTGACTAAGCTGGCGACGATTGCAACGAGCAAGGTGACTCGCACACCCGTTAAGGCCCGCACGAACAAATCCCGGCCAAGATCGTCAGTGCCGAAGAGTCGAAGCCCGTTAAGCGTTGGCTCAATGAAGCGCCCGTCGAAATCCGTCGTCAGATAACTATGCGGGCTTATCCACGGCCCGATCGCTGCAGCAACAGCGATAACGAGCAGGATGCCACCGCTGAACCTGACAGAGCGGGAACGGCGCATCTCCGTCGTAAAACGCGAAACAAGCATGCCCGCATTCATTGGTGACGAATCCTTGGGTCGAGAAAGCCGTATAGAACATCGACCACAAAGTTGAGCGCGATCACGAGTGCCGCGTAGAAAACCACGATGCCGAGCACGAGCGTGTAATCCCGGTTGAGCGCACCACGAACAAAGAACTGGCCGACTCCGGGTATGCCGAAAATTTCCTCGACAACAACGGAACCCGTCAATATTGCCGCGACTGCCGGGCCCATGTATGACAACACCGGCAGCATCGCCGGTTTCATCGCGTGATACCGGACGATGGATGCGGTACCAAGTCCCTGCGCCCTCGCCGTGCGAATAAAGTCGCTGCCGAGCACATCTATCATGCTCGCTCGGGTAAGGCGCGCGATGTAGGCGACTTGAGGCAATGCAAGCGCGATAACCGGCAGCAGGAAACGCCAGCCACTGGAGCTTCCACTCCAGCTCGCCGGTAACCACTGTAGTTGCACCGCGAAAAACAGGACCAGCAATGGCGCAACAACAAAAACCGGCACCGATATCCCGGTCATTGCGAATGCCATCGTCAAGCGGTCTGTCAAAGAGTTCCGGCGCAAGGCCGCGAGCGTTCCGGCGCCGACGCCGACGATGACGGCAAGCGTCATGGCGAACAGACCGAGTTTCAGTGAGATGGGTATCGCGTTACCAATGAGTTCGCCAACGGTGTGATCACGGTAACGATATGAGGGGCCGAAATCTCCTTTCAGGATGCCGCAGAGATAGCGTGTAAATTGCTGCGGCAGTGGCTCATCGAGATGATAGACCATCGCGATGTTTGCCTCGATCTCCGGAGGCAGGGCGCGCTCCGCATCGAAAGGCCCGCCGGGCGCTGCGTGGACCATAAGAAACGCAAGGACAATGACCAGCAATAACGTGGGAATTGCCCACAGGAAGCGCAGCAAAGTAAATCGCAGCATTTGAGGCTAATTGGACTCGGCGATACTCAGGTGCTGACTGTAATGGTAATCCAGCACATTGTCTCCCCAGCCGCGAACGCGCGGTTTGACCAGGTGCTTGCTGACATAAAAGTAAAGCGGGATGACCGGATGGTCTGCCAGCAACACACGCTCTGCTTCTTCAAGGTAGAGCCGCCGCAGCGCCGGGTCGGTCTGCTCTGCCGCGCGTCGCATCAGGGAATCGTACTCGTCGCTGGCGTAACCTGACAGGTTCGACGGGTTGCCGGTCTGCATGACCTGCAGAAACGTGTGCGCATCATTGTAGTCGCCCATCCAGCTCGTCCGAAAAGCCTGCGTAACTTCCTTGTTGCGCATATTGGAAAGCAGAACCTGAAACTCTTCGTTGATCAATGTCGCTTCAAATCCGAGAACTTCACGCCACATCGATTGAATGGCCAGCGCGATACGCTGGTGTGTTTCAGAGGTGTTGTAACGGATCTCGACCTCGAGCGGACTGTCCTCGCCGTAACCCGACTCCTTATATAAGCGTCTTGCAGCTGCATGGCGTTGTTCGGTCGTCATGTCTGCGTAGGAAAATCGAATCGCCTCATGATTGGCGACGCCCGGCGGCACCCAGCTATATGCCGGCTGTTCGCCGCGACCGGTTATTTTCTCGCTCAATACTTCCCGGTCGATCGCCATGGACAAGGCCTGTCGCAGTTTCGGATTGTCCTTGAATGGCTCCCGGGTCAGGTTCAGGCCGTAGTAGTAAACACCTAGAAATGGAGCGACGTGCAGCTCATTGGGCCGCTCCTGACTGACTGTCGCAAAGGCCTCCGGGGGCACGGTCGCGGTTATGTCCAGCTCCCCGGCCCGATAGCGATTGAGCTCGACCTGTGGCTCCGGGGTTACATAGTGGCTGACCTTGTCGATGGCTGTGCCTGCGTTGTTCCAGTACAGCTCGTTCCGGCTCAGATGTATGGCGGAGCCCACCGCCCAGGAATCGAGTTTGTACGCCCCGTTCGATAGCAGATTACCGGCTCTTGCGAAGGCGTCTCCGTGCTCTTCGATTGACCCGGGATGGACAGGGAATGCGCTGGGGTGCGTCAGAAGCCCGAGAAAATAGGGTGTCGCATTATTCAAGCTGATTCGCAGATGAAATTCGTCGACGGCCTCTACCCCGAGTGATTGCGGCGGCTTTTCGCCGGCTACTATATCTGCTGCGTTTTCGATACCGGCCAGCGCCTCCGCATAAAATGCTGCAGTCTCCGGATTGACGAGTCTTTGAAAGCTATATACGAATTGCTCCGCCGTAACTGTCTCTCCGTTCGACCAGCGCGCTTCGGAGCGTAACCAGAAATCGTATTGCCGGCCATCTTCGGAAATCTCCCACTTCTCCGCCGCCGCCGCGATCAGCTTGCCATCCGGAGAATATCCGACCAGGCCCTCGCCGATATCCCGGACGACCTCGGCCGCCTGAGTACTTCGTATCTTGTGCGGATCCAGTGACTCGGGTTCGGGCCCGTTGCCGCGATGCAGGACCGTCTCGGTATCGACTACTGTCTCGGGTCCGCTAAAGTAGAAATACGCGGCGATTGCGCATAAGACCAGCGCCAATGCTGTGCGAATTACAAGCCTCTTGTGCGCTCGCCTCATCTTTGTGACATCAAGCCGACTTCTTCATCTGACGTTTCTTGAGATGAATCAGCAGCAGCGAAACCGCAGAAGGCGTCATGCCCTCGAGCCGCGAGGCGTGTCCGAGCGTTGGCGGCCTTGCATTCATGAGGCGCTGCATGGCCTCGGTCGACAGGCCGGTAACATTCGAATAATCGAGGTCGGCTGGCAGCCTTAGTGATTGCTGTTTCGCGTGTCGCTCGATCTCGCGTTCTTGTCTTTCGATATAGCCCTGATACTTTGCCTGTACCTCGATCTGCAATTCGATCTGTTCGGCTTGTTCGACCCCGATCGATTCTCTCCACCCGCCTGAGCCTACCGAAGAATGGGCGGCAACGTCCCGGTAGCTGAGCTCCGGCCGCCGCAGCATTTCTGCCGCCGTACACCCCATCTCTCGAACGAATTGTTTTTCCAGTCGTGTCTGCTCGTTTGCAACCGCCTCCCGCTTCACCTCGAAAATACGCCACCGCTCATCATTAACGATCCCGAACTCGCGGCCGATCGGTGTCAGGCGAAGGTCGGCATTGTCCTCTCGCAACGTGAGACGATATTCCGCGCGGCTCGTAAACATCCGGTACGGCTCGCTTACGCCGCGCATGATCAGGTCATCGACCAGCACGCCGATGTATGCTTCGTGGCGCAGCGGGTACCACTCTTCCTGATCTCTGGCCCGGCGTGCCGCATTAATGCCGGCAAGCAAGCCCTGCGCCCCGGCCTCTTCGTAGCCGGTCGTGCCATTGATCTGGCCCGCGAAATAAAGACCGGAAACATATTTGGTCTCGAGCGTCGGCCGCAGATCCCGCGGATCGAAATAATCATATTCGATGGCGTAGCCAGCCTGCGTGATGCACGCCTTTTCGAAGCCGGGTATTGATTGAACAAACCGGATCTGCGTGTCGAGCGGAAGGCTCGTCGAAATGCCGTTCGGATAAACGATGTCCGTATCCAGCCCCTCGGGCTCGACGAATATCTGGTGAGACGCTTTGTCGGCGAATCGCACGACCTTGTCTTCAACGGATGGGCAATAACGCGGGCCGACACCTTCAATGACGCCCATGAACATCGGCGACTCATCCAGTGAGCCCCGAATGATCTCGTGGGTTTCCTCCGTCGTTTTGGTGATGTGACAGTGAACCTGCCTCGGGTGTTCGGCGCGGGTTCCGATGAATGAAAACACTGGCCTGGGTTCGTCGCCCGGTTGCGGCTCCATCGCGCTGTAATCAATTGTCCTGCCATCGAGCCGGGGTGGCGTCCCTGTCTTCAGGCGAGCAACCCGAAATGGCATCTCCCGCAAACGATCGGCAAGCCTGTTGGACGCCGGGTCGCCTACGCGTCCGCCCGTCTCTTCGCTGCTGCCGATCAGTATCCTGCCGCCGAGAAATGTGCCGACCGTCAGCACCACGGTCCGGGCAAAGAACTTCTGGCCGTCGCCGCTCATGACGCCGCAAATGCGGCCGCCCTCGACAATCAGATCCTCGACCGATTGTTCGACCAGCGACAGACCGGCCTGGCTCTCGAGCATGCCTCGTATGGCGCGGCGATACAGTTGCCGGTCAGCCTGCGCCCGGGTTGCTCTTACCGCGGGGCCTTTGCTGGCATTCAGCGTGCGGAATTGTATGCCGGCCTTGTCGATAGCTCGTGCCATCGCGCCGCCCATCGCATCGATTTCCTTCGTCAGGTGGCCCTTGCCGATACCGCCGATTGCCGGATTGCAGCTCATCTGGCCGAGAGTGTCGAGGCTCTGTGTGATCAGTAGCGTGCTCGCGCCTGCGCGCGCGGCAGCGAGTGACGCTTCCGTTCCGGCGTGTCCGCCGCCGATCACAATGACATCGAATCTGGTATTCATGACGCTGGTTAAAAAATGAGCAGTATGCGGCCGGCCATTCTAATGCCGTGGGCGGGTCTGCGCCAGAACGCTTTACTTAATTTCGAGGAGCTTGGAAGATAGCGGCGCCGTGAGATTATCTCCCTTTCTGTTTGTCGCATCGTCCCTGATCTGCCTGTTCGCTTTTCCGGCGGCGGGTGCCGATCTCGTTCTCGAGGAATGCCGCATCAGCGCCGGCCCGGGCTATCCCGGCATCAAGGCGCGATGCGGTGTGTTGCAGCGACACGAAGACCCATCGGATGAGAGTACGCCAATGCTCGACCTGAGCGTTGCCATAGTGCCGGCGCTGAGCCTGGAGCCGGAGCCCGACCCGTTTGTGCCGATTGCCGGCGGTCCGGGCCAGTCGACCATCGAATTCTATTCACTGCTGTCACATGCTTTCGAGAAAATCCGCCGCACCCACGACATCGTATTGCTCGATCAGCGCGGCACCGGCACTTCGGCAAAAATGGAGTGCGATCTCGGCGATGAGCTCGTCGAGGGTCAACTGACGACCGAAGAAACAATCGAGCTTACAAAAGACTGTCTCGCAGCATTGCCGCACGACCCCCGCTTTTTTACGACCAGTGTTGCAGTCCAGGATCTCGAGGCGCTTCGCATCGCTTTATCTTATCCTCAATTCAATCTTTATGGTGCGTCTTATGGCACCCGGGTAGCGCAGCATTTTGCCCGCCAGCATCCGGGGTCGACCCGCAGCATAATTCTCGATGGAGTCGTACCGCCGCAGCTGGCGCTCGGCGCAAGTATCGCTATTGAGGCTCAGACAGCGCTCGACAATATTTTCGATCGCTGCGCAGAAAGCCCGGCGTGTAACGAGCGCTTTCCTCAGATCGCCGAGGAGTTTGCCGCGCTCGAGCAAAGCCTTATTGATGAGAGCATCACGGTCGAGCTCCCTCACCCCTTGTCCGGCGTTAGCGAAACCATCGACTTTGGCGACGCGGAGCTTGCCGCAGCAATTCGCCTGATGAGTTACAGCCCGCGTACCGTCGCCTTGATGCCGCTACTGATTCACGAGGCCGCGAACGGCAACTTCGAGCCTGTCGCCGCGCAATTTCTAATGGTTATGGACCGCATGTCGGATTCCCTTGCCATCGGAATGCACAATGCCGTCGTCTGCACCGAGGATACGCCTTTCTACGACGGCGAAATCTTCGACCGCGATGCGCTCGAATCCAGTTACATCGGACCGATGCAGCTCGAGGCCCTGGAGGCCATTTGCTCGGTGTGGCCGGCTGGCGTGCTGGACCCTGAATTCAAGACGGCGCTGGCGACGGACATTCCGGTGTTGTTGCTGTCGGGGGGCGCAGACCCCGTAACGCCACCGCAGTTCGGCGATCTGGCGGCGGTCGATCTCGGCAATGCGGCGCATATTACCGGCCGGCACCAGGGCCACGGGCAGGCCGCTACCGGTTGCATGCCCGAGGTAATGGACCGCTTCGTCGAGACCACCAGTGTCGCCGACGAAGACCTCGATCCTGACGACTGCCTGCTGCGCCGTTTCGCTATGCCGTTCTTTCTCAATTTCTCCGGGCCGTCACCATGATATCCGTCAACGGTCTACGAAAGTCATTTGGCGAAGTCAAAGCCATCGATGGTGTGAGCTTCGATGCTGGTGACGGCCTTGTTACCGGTTTGCTCGGCCCAAACGGCGCCGGCAAATCGACGACACTCAGGGTTCTTTACACCGTTCTCAAACCCGATTCGGGTTCCGCAACAATCGACGGCATCGACGTGGTTGCCAATGACCTTGAGGCGCGTCGTCGTATCGGAACTCTACCCCACTCCTCCGGCCTGTATCCACACCTGACGGCCAGAGAAAATATCGCTTACTACGCGAAGCTCTACGGCCTGTCACCGGAGCTCATCGACGATCGTATCGAGCAGCTTGTACAGCAGCTCGAAATCGGCGACTTCGCCGACAGACGAACTAAAGGCTTTTCGCAGGGGCAAAGAACCAAAGTTGCATTGGCTCGGGCGCTCGTCCACGAACCTCAAAACATCATCCTTGATGAACCAAGTAACGGCCTCGATGTGATGGCCACCCGCTCGCTTCGTGCTTTGATAAAGGACCTGAAGGCAGCTGGCAAATGCGTCCTCTTCTCGAGTCACGTCATGCAGGAAGTTGCCGCGCTCTGCGATGAGATCGTCATCATTGCGGAAGGCCGGGTTGCCATCCACGATAGCCCGGACGGAATTCGAAACCGGACGGGCTGCGACGACCTCGAGGACGCATTCGTCAAGGCCATACACTCGATCGACAGCTCTGAATGAGCGCGCTCGGTACAGTATTTTTCAAGGAGATTCGCGACAACCTTCGCGACCGCCGCACGTTGCTGTCTGCCCTGCTGATGGGGCCCTTGTTCGGCCCCATCCTGTTCGCATTCGTCATCAATCTTTCACTGAAACAGTCCCTGGGCGAAGCCGGCGAGCCTCTCGATGTTCCCGTCATCGGTCAGGAGCATGCGCCCATGCTGATGGGCTATCTCAAGAGCCACAACATCAACATCACCGAGGCGCCTGCAGACCGGGCGGCAGCGGTCGAGGCCGTGAAAACCGGCAAGCATGATCTCGTCCTGGTCATCCCGGGGGCCTTCGGCGCTGAGCTGGCTGATACGGTTCCCGCGACAATTGAGGTCATCTCCGATCTCGCGAATACCCAGGCCGAACGGGAGTCGCGGCGCGCGTTGCGGGCGTTACGCTCCTATGATCGGGAGCTTGCAGCAATACGGCTTGTCGCGCGCGGCATCAGCCCTACGGTTGTTCGGCCTTTGAACATCGACGTCGTGGATGTCTCTACGCCGAGCGGTCGATCCGCGCTGCTGCTCGGTATGCTGAGTTATTTCTTTTTGTTCGCGCTGCTGACAGGCGGCATGAACCTGGCGATCGATACGACAGCCGGCGAGCGGGAGCGCGGTTCGCTCGAGCCCCTGCTCTGCCTGCCGGTAACCCGAGATCAACTAATCTTCGGAAAAATATTCGCCGCCTGTCTGTTCATGGCGCTGTCTTTGTTCCTGAGCCTCATCTCGTTCTACGTGACACTACAATTCGTGCCGCTGGAAAAGCTCGGCATGACGCCGAATTTTGACCCGCTGGTCGTGATGAAAGCTTTTCTGCTGCTGGTTCCGTTCACGCTGCTCGGCGCATCGTTAATGACGCTCGTCGCATCATTCACCAAGAGCTTCAAGGAAGCGCAGACCTGGCTCAGCGTCGTGCTGCTCGCGCCTACACTACCGATCCTCATCGTCAGCATTCTGATGGTGCGGCCGAGCACCGGGCTGATGATTATCCCCAGCCTCAGTCAACATCTGCTGCTCGTCGGCCTTATCAAGAACGAGCCGATAAACATGCTGCACGTATTGGTCTCTGTCACCGGGACGCTGATCGCCGGGGTCGTGCTTACGCTAATTTGTGCACGACTTTACCGACGAGAGGGATTGCTGGGATAGAGCGCTACGCATGATCCCTTATTGCGCTGGCCGGCATGGCGCAACAGACTGGCACCAAGGAAGGTGATCCATGATCCGATTCCGCTTGTTGCTTCTTGTTCTGGTCTTTGCCGGCGGCTGTTCCCAGCGGAGTGACAATGATCCGGCCGAACCGGCCCGGGAGTTACTGGCAGGACAGGGCGCCTACGAAAGAGTCTGTGCCACTTGTCATGAAGAAGGCCTAGACGGCGCGCCGGCAACCGGCGACCGTGAAGCCTGGGCCAATCGCTCCTCCCTTTGGGCGGCCGTCCTGGAAGAACATGCGAATAGCGGCTATCTCAGCATGCCGGCGAAGGGCGGCGACCCAAGCCTGTCTGACGAAGAGATTAGCGCCGCTACCGAACACATGCTGGCGCTAACCTACCCCGATCGGCCGACTGAATAAGAAAACCCCGCTAAGCAGCGGGGATTCTTTGTGACTTGCCTGTTTCGACCTTAGTTGCCGAAATAGATTCTGCCGCTCAGCGAGTAGACTGACACGTCGTCATCCCAGTCGCCCGACAGGCCAAGTGAGAACATGTCGGTGAAGTTGAACAACACGCCACCGTTAAAGCCTGTGTCGTCACCTCCGGTGGAAAGATCGACGTAAGAGATGCCGGCATTGACTTCGATCAGATCCGTAAGATTGGCACGCAGTCCAACGTCCAGACCAAAACCATCGTCTTCTGCAACCGGTATGCCCAACGCGTCGAATTCGACATCAATGTAGGAAACCGCGGCCGTCACATCCATCATCTCGGTGATCGATGTGTGAACGCCGAGTCCTAAGCGCCACTCATCCGCATCGGCCAGTGAATCGAAATCGGCCGTCTGATAACCGCCAACAATGTTCAGGTTGTCGGTGATGCCGAAGGAACCACTTAGCCCAAGCCCGTCACCATCGACGCTGACGTTGTCAATATCGACCGTGCCGTAGCTTGCCTGCAGGTACGTGTAGCCAAAGCCCTCGCCAAATGCCGCACCGGACATCGCCAATAGCGCAAAAACAACAATAGAACGCTTCATCGCATTCTCCATATTCAAAGCCCAAGAACGACGTAACGTAGCGTTTTCGGACCAAATAGGTGCGATCTGCGTCACATTTCTGACTGTGACGCATAGCTCGATTTTGCATAAGTCCGAATATTTGCGTGCGCGCAACACTTTTCCGGCGATTTGCACTACTTGCCGATACAGAACTCGGAGAAGATCTTGCCGAGCAGATCGTCGCTCGTGAATAAGCCTGTAATTTCACCGAGCGCAACTTGTGCGAGCCTCAGTTCCTCGGCGAACAGCTCACCCGCTTTGGAATCGTCCAGCGCCTTTCGGCCCGTTTCGAAGTGGTCCTCTGCTCGTCGCAGCGCATCGACATGGCGGCGGCGCACCGTGAAGGCCCCCTCGCCCAGGTCCTTGTGTCCGGCGAGCTCTCGTATGTGTTCGCGCAGGCTGTCGATGCCTGCACCCGTCTTCGCCGATATATTGATTGTTGCCGACAGTTTGTTATGCGGCCCCGGTATCTCTCCGGTCAGATCAATTTTGTTGCGAACCTCGATAAGCGGCACGTTTTCTGCCGGCTTTTCGCTCAGCGCATCGATGGATTCATTTTCGTTTGCCCCGGCTTCACGGATCCAAAGAATGGCGTCTGCATTTTTGATGGCTTCGCGCGCGCGCCGGATTCCTTCCGCCTCGATCTGATCCGGGTTGTCACGCAACCCGGCCGTATCGACGAGTTCGACGAGCAATCCGTCAATGTCTATTTGTTCTCTCAGAATGTCTCTTGTCGTCCCGGCGACCTCGGTAACAATTGCTGCCTCCTGTCCACTAAGAAGATTCAGCAGGCTCGACTTTCCTGCGTTCGGCTGTCCGACAATAATTACCTGGTATCCGTCTCTCAGCACGCGGCCAGCGCGCGCTTCTTCGCTCAGCGCTTTAAATGCCGCATCGCATTCCTCTATCCGCGCCAGCAAAGTTTCGTCTGACAGAAAATCGATCTCTTCTTCCGGAAAGTCGATCGCTGCCTCGACATGCAGACGAAGTTTTGTGAGTTGTTCCTGCAGCGCGTCGATCGCTTTGGAAAACGCGCCGGACAAGGATCGAAGCGCAGCCCTTGCTGCCTGTGAAGTCCCGCTACCAATGAGATCGGCAATCGCCTCAGCTTGCGCGAGGTCGATCTTGTCGTTGAGAAACGCGCGCTTTGAAAACTCGCCCGGCTCCGCCTGTCTGGCACCGAGTGAAATCGCGGCGTCGATGAGCAGAGCAATGACAACGGGGCCGCCGTGGCCATGTAGCTCCAGCACCGGCTCGCCCGTAAAGGATCCGGGCTCGGGGAAATACAGGGCAATACCGGTGTCGATGGCCTCGCCTGCCGTGTTACGAAATGCTGCGAATATTGCCGTGCGCGGCGCTGGCAATTGACCGAGCATTGCCTTTGCAAGCTCCGGTGCCGCCGGGCCGGAAATACGAACGACGCCGATGCCACCGATGCCGGGCGGCGTCGCTGCGGCGACAATCGTGTCGTGAGTGTAGTCAGGCCTGTCGTTCACAAACCCACCGCCCTCCGTGTTCGGACCTACTTTTTGTTGTTCTTGCTTTCCTGTTCAACGACCGTGTTGATGCGCCATTGTTGCGCTATCGACAGGATGGTGTTGGTTACCCAGTACAGCACGAGGCCTGAGGGGAAGAATGCAAAAAATCCGGTGAAGACGATGGGCATGACCTGCATGACCTTCGCCTGAACCGGATCCGCCGGCGCCGGATTCAGCTTCGTCTGAAACAGCATTGCCGCGCCCATAATTATCGGCAGGATGAAATACGGGTCTCTCGAGGAAAGATCGGTAATCCATAGAGCGAAGGGCGCCTGTCGCATCTCCACGCTTTCCAGCAACACCCAGTAAAAAGCGAGAAAGAACGGCATCTGGATCAGTATCGGCAGACAGCCGGCCGCCGGATTGACCTTCTCCCGCTTATAGAGCTCCATCATGGCCTGGCTGAGCTGTTGACGATCGTCTTTATAGCGCTCCTGCAGCGCCTTCATGCGCGGCTGAATCGTGCGCATCTTGGCCATCGACCGGCCGCTCGCCTGCGTAAGCTTGTAAAAGGCCAGCTTGATCAGAATCGTCACGAAGATAATCGCCAGCCCCCAGTTCTGAACAACCGCATGCACCTTGCTCAACAACCAGAAAAGAGGTTGCGACAAAATGGTCAGCCAGCCGTAGTCGACAGTCAGCTTGAGGCTCGTCGTAATCCCTTCGAGCTGGCTTTGTAGTTTCGGGCCGACGAACAGGACCATATCGAATGTAGCATCGTCCCCGCGCGCAACACGGACTTCCTGACCAATGGTGCTCGCCACGGCGACATCACCCTGATGCGCAATTCTGAAAGCATTTTGTGTGTCTGCCAACGGGACTATCGCGCTCAGGAAATGATGTTGAATCATCGCCACCCAGCCACCGACAGCCGTCATATCGAATGGGCCGTCGGAAATAAGATCGTCTCGCTTTATCTTCTCCGACTTCTCGCCGTCATACATCACCGCCCCATCAAATGAGTAAGTATCGACATTGAACATCGAGCGCTCTATTGCATGCGACCTCCTGCGGATCTGTGTGTAGGCGGCGCCGCGCCACTCGCTGTCGCTCCGGTTGCTGAGCTTATGCTGCAGGCCGATTTCGTAGCTGCCGCGCATGAATCGATACTGCTTGACCACGGTCACGCCATTTCCGTCTGTCCAGCTTAGTGGAACAATCAGCTCCTCGTCGTCGCCCAGCACGTAGTCGCTTTTGCGGCTCGAGAAACTAGCCAGGTGATTGGCTTCCGGCCCCTCGCCGCGCGAGCGCAGGCCGGACTGGATTAGTCCTAAGCTCGAGGGCTCCGGACTCAGCAATTCAATGAGTGTGTCCGGTTTGTCCTTGGCCACCGGATAGTTGCTCAGCATTGCTCTCTGAATGGTGCCGCCGCGTGTATCTATCTCCAGCTCCAGCACGTCCGTGCTGACGCGAATAATCCCCGCAGCCGGCTGAGGCTCCATGGCTTCAGGGAGGGTCGGCGCTAACTCTGTTTCCGGGGCGTCTGCAATCGCTTCCGGCAGCGCAGGAAGCTCGCCATCGTCCGAAACCGGGGGCAGGGTCTGTTCTGACACAGGCGCTGCCGGATCCACCGGCGCGGGGGCGTAGTCCTGTAGCCATTGCTGGTAGGTAAACCAGGCCAGTAGCCCGAATGCCGCCCATACCAGCAGTCTTTGATTATCCATTTAGCCTAATCCTGCAGCGTTGCGGCATCTATGCCAGTGTGCGGCGAGGCTGTCAAAGAGCTTTTTATTGCCGGCTCTGGACGCCTCCGTCTGACACATCACTACAACATCCAGTCCGTCGAGTTCCCTTTTGTGCGAGCGAAAGGACTCGCGAACGATTCTCTTGAGGCGGTTTCGCTGAACCGCCAGCCGGCAGTTCTTCTTTGCGATCGCCAAACCCAGCCTGGCGCCTTTGTTGCGGTTCGATCGCGACAGGACAGTAAACATTTCGTCCCTGCTCCGGTTCGCTTTTTTGAAAACGCGCTGAAAGGCGTCAGCGTCAAGCAAGCGATTATCTCGCGTAAATCGCTGGCTCGCCGTGTCTTTTTGCTTCTGCTTGTTGTCTGTCGTAACGGAGGGCGCTCGTCGGCTACGGCGACAGCTGCGCGCGCCCTTTCGCGCGGCGGCGCTTCAGGATGAGGCGCCCGGCTTTAGTCGCCATGCGCGCTCTGAAACCGTGGGTGCGTGCCCGTTTGATCCGGCTTGGCTGGAACGTGCGTTTCATCTCTCTACAGTCCTGGACGATTGCCGCAATCTCCGGATTCAGAATCCCGGGTTTGCCACTCAAAAAAGAAGGGCGGCAAGGGTACGCGTGGGAGAAATTTGTGTCAATAGAATAAGGTGTTGCGATCACTTAAACGAGAATGGAATCGAATTTTCCGGGGCTGTGGCGCAGCCCTTATAGACGTTATAGACTGGCCGGCCTTCACTGTATTAACTATAAGAATTAGATGACCGCCGGGGAACCTTTATCGCAAGCTGACGCCACGCTCTGGGGCCGCTGCACCCGCAGCTTGCAGGCAGAGCTTACGGAGCAGGAATTCAATACATGGATTCGCCCGTTACAGGCTGTAGCAGACGGTAACGTGTTGCGGCTGCTGGCGCCCAATCGTTTCGTCATCAACTGGGTGGAAAAACACTACCTCGGGAAAATTTGCGAACTTCTTAATGGCGAGGTCGAGCCCCGGCTCGAGGTTGGCTCGAGGCAGTCGCCCGGCCAAAACGGCACCGGTGCGACAAGGCAATTGAGATCGGCGAAAGTCAAGCCAATTGCAAGCCGGCTGGATCCCAATTTCTCCTTCGAGGCTTTTATCGAGGGCAAGAGCAACCAGTTAGCGAAAGCCGCAGCTTCACAGGTCGGCCAGAATCCAGGCAAGTCCTACAACCCGTTGTTTATCTATGGCGGCGTTGGCCTCGGCAAGACGCATCTGATGCAGGCAGTTGGTAGCGCCATGCTCGCTAACGATCCTTCTGCCCGAGTGAGCTATCTCCACTCCGAACGCTTTGTGGGCGATATGGTCCGCGGGCTACAGCACAACACGATATCGGACTTCAAACGCTTCTACCGATCTCTCGACGCTTTGCTGATCGATGATATTCAGTTCTTTGCCGGCAAGGAGCGCTCGCAGGAGGAGTTTTTTCACACCTTTAACGCTCTTCTCGAAGGCCACCGACAAATTGTTCTGACCTGTGATCGTTACCCGAAGGAAGTCAACGGTCTCGAGGAACGGCTCAAGTCGCGGTTTGGATGGGGTCTTACCGTATCAATAGAACCGCCCGAACTGGAAACATCTGTCGCGATTCTGATGAGTAAGGCGGCAATCGAAGGCATAGCTCTTCCCGAAGAGGTCGCTTTCTTTATTGCCAAAAGAATCCGATCCAATGTGCGGGAGCTTGAAGGGGCCCTTAGACGCGTACTGGCTAATTCGCAATTTACGGGCCATCCGATCGATCTCGATTTTACGAAGCATGCGCTCAAGGACTTGCTGGCTTTGCAGGACCGGCTTGTATCTATCGAAAATATCCAGAAAACGGTTGCTGACTATTTCAAGATACGTGTTGCAGACTTGTTGTCCAAACGCCGCAGCCGGTCTATCGCCAGACCACGACAAATTGCCATGACTCTTGCGAAGGAACTCACGAACCACAGCCTGCCGGAGATTGGCGACGCCTTTGGTGGGCGAGACCATACAACAGTCCTTCACGGATGCCGGCGGATTGCCTCACTGCGGGAAGTCGAGGGGCGTATAGACGAAGATTACCGCAACCTGTTGAGGACCTTGACAGGATGATGTGGATAAGCGGTGGATAAGTTAGCGGGCATAGGTTATCCACAGGACATACACAGGGTGAACGCAAATACTGCACCATGTTGAACATTCGATAATTGTCATTAACAAGTTGATTTTTATATAAATTTTGTGTTTATCCACAGGCCCAAGTGTTGCTAATAATAGTAATAAAGCAAATATTTCCAATATTTATTAACAGGGGACATTGATGAAATTTACCGCTGCTCGCGAAGCGCTGCTAAAGCCCTTACAGGCAGTCATTGGTGTTGTAGAACGCCGCCAAACGATGCCAATACTCGCGAATGTTTTACTGGTTGCCAAGGACGGCCAGCTTGCCGTCACAGCGACGGATCTCGAGGTGGAGCTCGTGGCTAACACGGAGGTAGAGGTAGAGGGCGCAGGAGACGTAACGGTACCTGGCCGAAAGCTGCTCGATATTTGCAGGGCATTACCGGAAGAGGCAGAGATTGCCATAGCGCTTAGCGGTGAGAAGCTGAGTATTAAATCGGGTCGAAGCAAGTTTACGCTGACAACGCTGCCGGCCGCGGACTTTCCGACGGTGGAAGACATCAACGCGAATCAGACGCTGGGGCTCGCACAGGCGACTTTGTGCAATTTGCTGGATAAGACGCATTTCTCGATGGCTCAGCAAGACGTTCGTTATTACCTGAATGGGCTGCTCGTAGAGACCGATGGCAAGCACCTGCGGGCTGTCGCAACGGACGGGCACCGCCTGGCGCTGGCGCAGGTACAACTTGATGGCAAAAAGATGCCGGAGCAACAGGTTATTGTGCCTAGAAAAGGCGTACTTGAACTGCAGAGATTATTGAGCGGGGAAGGCGATGTGGATCTGCAGCTTGGTAGCAATCACGTCCGCATCGAGCTTGAAGGCATTCGATTCACCTCGAAGCTCATAGATGGCCGCTTCCCGGAGTACGAGCGCGTCATACCGCAGGATACAAGTAATCAACTCGTGGCGGATCGTGGGCTGCTGAAGGGAGCGCTACAACGAACGGCTATTTTATCGAATGAAAAATATCGCGGGATCCGGCTGATTATCCGCGAGGGCGGAGTCGTGCTGCAGGCCCATAACCCGGAGCAGGAAGAGGCTGAGGAAGAGTTCGAGGTCAAGTACAAGGGTGATGACATAGAAATAGGATTTAATGTCAATTACCTCCTGGACGCACTCGGAGCAATCGAATCTGATGAAGTCAGCTTATCGGTCGTCGACAGTAATTCGAGCTGTCTGATGCGTGAACCGGGCAATGACGATTGCAAATACGTCGTCATGCCGATGCGGCTATAGATTCTGCGTCTATTTGTCTCTTCGCCACCTTACCGCCGAGAATTTCCGCTGCCTGAGAAACGTCGCTTTTGAGGCAAACCCACAGTACAACCTGATCCATGGGCAGAATGCCTCCGGTAAGACCAGCGTTTTGGAGGCCATCGCCTACCTGGGCCGCGGCAAGTCTTTTCGCGGCGCCAGCCCACAAGACCTGATTTGCCATGGAGCAGACGAGTTTCTGCTGCTCGGCAAAGTGGACACGGAGGCCCGACTGGCCACCGTCGGCGTTCGCAATAGCAAAGAAGGCCTGGTGGTCAAGATTGATGGTGACCGAGAAACAAGCGCAGCCGCGCTCGTTGAGATCTTGCCGTTACAGGTCATCGATCCCGATGTGCACAACCTTGTAGGTGGTGGCCCCGAACAAAGACGGCGCTATCTGGACTGGATCGCGTTTCACGTGGAACAAGCCTATCCGGAGCGTTGGCGACGATTTCGCCGGGCGCTCAAGCAACGCAACGCGGCCTTGCGGGACGGCGCCGCAGGAGCGGCAATTGCCGCCTGGGATCGGGAGTTCCTGGAGGTGGCCGCGGAGGTCCATGAGACACGGCGCCGGGTCCTGGATATTGCGATCGGGGGCCTAGAAGAGACCGCCGAGGCGCTCCTCGGGACGCCGGTCAGCTTCGAGTACCGGCAGGGCTGGACCGCCGGGCAAACGCTGGAGGAGGCGTTGGCAGCTGGCTGGGAGAGGGACAGACTGGCTGGATCGACCCAGGTCGGGCCGCAACGCGCAGAACTCCGCCTGGTCTACGATGAGCGGCAGGCGAAACGACTCGTATCCAGGGGCCAGCAGAAGCTGCTTGCCTGTACGATGATCCTGACGGCCACCGACGTTGTTCAGACGGCGCTGGAGCGGCCCCTGTTACTCTTGCTCGATGATCCGGCGGCCGAGCTGGACGAACAGGCCTTGGGGCGCCTTATGAATGGCCTTTTCGGTCTCGGCAGCCAGATTATTGCGACGGCGCTCGAGGCAAAAACACTCCAGTTCCCGGAGCGGCCGGCGGTGTTCCACGTGGAACAGGGGCGCCTGCAACAAACCAGCTGATTATTAGTCCATTTCGCTCAAATAATGGCCTGAAAAACGACCTCGAAGCAGCCCGAAAAACCTTTCAAAAAGGTGCTTTACGCACGCTTTCTAAGACCCTTTATTTACCCCCAAATGGTACAATATCCGAGGTTTTTCAGAGGGCGCCGGATGACCGACGAGTCAGAATATACTTCCAGTAATATCAAGGTCTTAAAGGGCCTGGAGGCGGTCCGCAAAAGGCCAGGAATGTACATCGGAGACACCGATGACGGTACCGGTCTGCACCACATGGTTTTCGAGGTCGTAGACAACTCAATTGACGAAGCATTAGCAGGTCATTGCGATGTTATCACGGTCACCATTCATGCCGATGAATCGGTGACAATTACCGACGATGGCCGGGGCATCCCGGTCGATATTCACCCGGAAGAAGGCCGCTCGGCAGCCGAGGTCATCATGACCGTCCTGCATGCCGGCGGAAAATTCGACGATAACTCCTACAAGGTGTCCGGCGGCCTGCATGGCGTAGGCGTGTCAGTAGTCAATGCCCTGTCCGAGCACCTGGTTCTGACGATCCGCCGTGAAGGCAAGGTCTATCAGCAGGAATATAACTATGGGGAGCCGGCTGCGCCGCTTGCCGAGGTTGGCGAATCAGACCGAACTGGGACGAGTTTGCGCTTCAAGCCCAGCTCGAAGACCTTCACCAATATCGACTTCCATTACGACATTCTTGCGCGACGACTCCGTGAGCTCTCCTTCCTGAATTCCGGTGTACGTATTCACCTGGTCGACGAAAGAGAGGACAAGGAAGATGTCTTCGAGTACCAAGGCGGCATCCGCGCATTTGTCGGGCATCTCAATCGCAACAAGACGCCTATCCACGAAGGCGTCTTCCATTTCGAGACGGAGAAGGATGGCGTCGTCGTCGAAGCCGCGCTGCAATGGAACGACGGCTATCAGGAAAATATGTTCTGTTATACGAACAACATTCCGCAGCGCGATGGTGGCACGCACCTGGCCGGATTTCGAAGCGCGCTGACCCGCACGCTTAACAGCTACATCGAAAAGGAATTGTCAGGCAGGAAAGATAAATTCACGCCGAGCGGCGATGATGCTCGCGAGGGCTTGACTGCCGTGCTTTCGGTCAAAGCGCCCGATCCGAAATTCTCGTCGCAGACAAAAGACAAACTGGTGTCCTCGGAAATCAAAGGCATTGTCGAGTCCGCGATGGGCGAGCGCATGGAAGACTTCCTGCTTGAAAAGCCGCAAGAAGCGAAAGCTATCGTCTCGAAGATCATCGATGCCGCAAGAGCCAGGGAAGCCGCAAGAAAAGCCCGCGAAATGACACGCCGCAAGGGGGCCTTGGATATTGCCGGGCTGCCGGGAAAGCTGGCGGATTGCCAGGAGAAGGATCCGGCGCTTTCCGAGCTGTTCCTCGTCGAGGGCGATTCGGCTGGCGGCTCGGCGAAGCAGGGCAGAGATCGTCGCACCCAGGCAATCCTGCCGCTGAAAGGAAAAATTCTTAACGTCGAGAAAGCCCGCTTCGACAAGATGCTTTCTTCGGTTGAGGTCGGCACGCTGATTACCGCTCTGGGCTGTGGCATTGGCCGGGTGGATTTTAATCCCGACAAATTGCGCTATCACCGCATCATCATAATGACTGACGCGGACGTCGACGGCTCACATATTCGCACGCTCTTGTTGACTTTCTTCTACCGGCAAATGCCGGCGCTGATTGAGCGTGGCCACGTTTATATTGCGCAACCACCGCTGTACAAGATCAAGAAAGGCAAGCAGGAGGTCTATGTCAAAGACGATGCAGAGTTGAATGCCCACCTCCTGAATGCAGCGCTCGATAACGCAAAGCTGCATGTGAACAGCGATGCACCTCCGCTATCGGCACAAGCACTCGAGGCGCTGGCCAAGGAATACATCGCGGCCGAGAACATTATTAAGCGTATCGCAAGTCGCTACGATGAAATCGTACTCCGCGCCATTAGCACGCTACCGGAAATAGATTCAGCGCTTTTCGAAAACCTCGACGGCCTTGAGAAATGGGCAGAGCAGTTGTCGACGCTTTTGCCGAAAACCAATGGCGACCGGCCGACGAACGGTAACGGCGGCTATTACACCGCCGCGTTCGAACGCGGTGACAAAGATGGCGAGGGCGTTCGAATCGCTGTACAAAAAGTGCAGCATGGCATCGGCGCAACGCGCTACATCCCGAGAGAGTTTTTCGACACCAACGAATACCGGCACATCATGGAACTGGCCGGCAAGCTCAAGGAACTGATTGGCGACGGCGCGTTTGTCGAGCGCGGAGAAAAACGCACCGCCATCAAATCATTTGATGAAGCGATCGAATGGTTGATGAACGAGGCGAGAAAGGGCCAGTCGATCCAGCGCTACAAGGGTCTTGGCGAAATGAATCCGGATCAGCTGTGGGACACCACGGTCAATCCTGAAACCCGGCGGCTGATGCAGGTAAAAATCGAAGACGCGGTAAAGGCGGACGAGATATTCACAACGCTAATGGGCGACCAGGTTGAGCCGCGCAGGGAATTCATCGAGCGGAATGCGCTGACGGTGTCGAATCTCGACGTTTAACAGGTATTTCCGGCAATTCGCCGTTTCGTTGCATCTCGCGGACCCGGGTAAGCTGGGCCGCCATATCCGCTTTGATTTCTTCCATCATTTCGTTGAACTCAGGGTCGTCTCGGAGCGCGGTTGTATGTGGGCTCGCCAGCCCCTGTGCCCACCATAACGCACGATAGTGACTGTCCATAGCTAGCCTCAATGAGGCAATTGCGTCATCTCGTCTGCCCAGCCTTGCATAGGCTTCAACATCGGCGATGCCGTAGCCGCGGGAACCCATTCGCGGCAATTCGCGCGACCTTACAATGATCTTGTTGAGAATTGCCGTGGCACATTCCGCGGCGCCGGTATTCTCCAGCGCCAGAGACAGGTTAAGAGCCGGAAAAAAATTGGATCGGGTTACTAACGGCTCGTCGTCGCACATCAATTCAGGGTAAATGCCGCCAAATTTGTCCAGCGCTTCCCGATATTGGCCAAATGTCACGAGCATAAGCAGAGAATCGTTATTTCCAGGGGCGATCGTCTGGAGCTTGCGCGCGATACGCAAGGCATTTTCGCCGTCGTTTCTGTACCGATACAAATACGCAAGGCCGCTATTTGGCACGAATTGATCCGGCGCCAGCGCAAGGGCGCCGTTGATCCAATATTCGGCCTCGGCGTCACCACCAAGATCCAGATAGTGAACTCCGGTCCTGCTCAGGCCAAGCGCCATGCCAGGGTCCCGCGCCATGCCCTTGAAGCGCCAGCGGATTCCCTCGTCCAGTTGGCCGTATACAAAACGATACAGGTCGCCGATCAGAAGGTATGGGCTCGCATAAGCGGGTTCTATCTCAATGGTTTGCAAATACTGAGACATAGCCTCGTCGAAACGGCCGAGGTTTTCGAGTGACTGGCCTAGTGTGATGTTTAACGCGGGCGACAAGGGGTCCAGCTCGATGGCCCTCTGCAAAAGTGGTAACGCGTCTTCCGGACGACCCAGGAACGAAACCAGAACATCGCCATACCAGTGGTAAGCCAACGCGTAATTCGGGTCGAGGTCCATGGCTCGCGCGAAAGAGGCTTCCGCTGCCGCGTAATTTCTGGTCTTGGCGCTGATCGCCCCCATTGATGTATGGGCCTCCGCAAGCCGGTCGTCAAGGTGCAACGCGGCGGTCAAGGCGGGTAATGCTTTCGCCAGCATTTCATGGAGCGACAGATCGCCGTAATCACCGAGCAACATGTAGGTATTGGCCAGTCCGACGTAAGCGAGCGCATAATCCGGATCGAGCTTAATAGCGTCCCGGAATTTGTCGGCAGCCTGTTGTAGAGAATCACTATTGCGATTGGTCATTCGCTGCTTACCCAGCAGGTATGCGAAGTACGCATCGAGATTGTCGGTTGGCACCTTTTCAAGTTGCTCGCGGTCTGCCGGCGTTAACGCAGAATCCAGCGCGGCCGTTATGTTCTCGGCGATTTCGGTCTGAATCGCGTACACATTGCGAGTCGTTAGATCTCGATCGTAGGTCTCCGCCCACAGATGTGCGTCGGACCGCGCGTCGATCAGTTGCACATTTATTCGTACATTGTTCCCTGATCTCTGGACGCCGCCCTCAAGGATCGTGGCCACGCCAAGCTCGGTCGCGATTTGCGGAGCCGACTTAGTGGTGTGGCGATACTGTTGCACGGAAGTGCGCGAAATAACTTTGAGCGAGCTAATCTTCGCCAATTGTGTCAGCAAGTCATCATGGATGCCGTCCGTGAAAGCAGCGTTTTCTTCCATGTTGCTGATGTTCTCGAGCGGCAGTACGGCTATGGACCGCGCCGGAATGCTCACAGCGCGTGCCGCTGCATCCAAGGCCGGCTGTCGAAGCAGAATTTGCCGGCCGAACCCAATTACTATTGAGGCCGCAACCAGAACCAGCGCCGCGAGGATAAAGTAGTCGGCCCGCTGCAAAGACATGCCTGTTGCTGCAGCGGAGTCCGCAGAGGGCGTATGTGCAATTCGGCCGCCGATAATGTCGAATCTCCAGCCAAAGACCAGAGCCACCGGAAAACCAAGAATCAGGGAGAGCCAAACATAGCGGATGTTGGGTTCGGGCACGTCGATCGCCGGAAATGCTTCGCTGGCTACCTGCACAACGATCCAGGCTGCGACGATATAGATCGCGGCAACCCGAAAAACCCTGCGGCGCCTAAGCTCAGCCAGGAAACTGTAATTGCCAGCAGACATTGCACGCTCGCATAAAGGCCGTAGAAGACCAACCGGCAAGGCCACCATGGCACAAAGAAAGCCTGCCGGTTATCGTGGCTTTTGCCTAGGCGTCCCCTGATGCCTTGTAGCTCTCACTGATCTCAGCCATCTTCGATTCGATCCACGCTTGAGCGATCTTGTTTGTCTCTTTAGGGTCCTGAGCGGATGGGTCGATTGGCGGGCCGACGCAAAACCGGATTCTCCCGGGCCGCTTCGGCAAACCCTTTCTTGGAAAGACGTCGCTGGCGTTGTGCGCAACCGGGACGATCAGGCAGCCGGCCTCTCTGGCAAGAGCCGCGCCGCTGATGCCATAACGGCGCGTTTCGCCGGGCTCCATCCTCGTGCCCTCTGGAAAAATCGTTACCCAAATGCCCTCGGCCAGCCGCCGTTTGCCCTGACGAATAACCTGCTTCACGGCCTTGCTGCCGGCGCCACGATCGATCGCGATGCATCTCATCGTCGCCATTCCCCAGCCGAGAACTGGCGTAAAAAGAAGCTCTCTCTTGACCACCCAGGTTTGCTGCGGAAAAAGGCCGATTTGTGCATAAGGCTCGAAAACAGAGGAATGCTTGATGTAGAGGACGCTCGGGCCCGGAGGCAGGTTTTCCCGGCCCTCTACAATCCAATCGATGCCACAAAAGATCCGGCCGGCCCAAAGCATGCCGCGGGACCAGGTGCGCGCAACAAAAAATCGCAATCGATGCGGAAACGGCCAGGACAAAATAAGGCAGGTAGAGACGAGTACGATCGTAATGGCGAAATACACAACGAGAAAGAACACCCGTAGCGAGAAAAGTGTTTGAGCAACCGGCCGCGGGCTGTTCATGATGGCTAAAGAAGCGCTTAGCCGATGGATAAGCGAGAAACGTCCGCAACGTCCAGAAACATCGCGCTGAGCTCGGCAAGGAGAGCCAGACGATTATTACGAAGCGCCTCGTCGTCGGTCATGACCATGACGTCGTCGAAGAAGCCATCCACAGGATCCCGGAGACCAGCAAGTGTTGTAAGGACATTCGTGTAGTCACGATTGTCGAGCATGGGGGTTACGGCTTTTCTTGCCTTGACGATCGATTCGAACAGGGCCGTTTCGGCGGGCTCTTTTATCAAGGCTTCGTTGACAGGATTGCCGCCGTCGACCCCGGCCTGTTTCAGAATGTTGCCGATTCTCTTGTTTGCGGCGGCGAGGCTCGATGCAGGTTCGAGCTTGACGAATGCGGCAACGGCTTTGAGGCGCTCGTCAAAATCAAGCAAGGAGTCTGGCGCCCTCGCCATAACAGCGGCAAACATCTCGGGAGTCAGGCCGTTCTGGCGGTCCAGATAATAAGCGCGCATTCGATCGGTTATGAATTCATACAGGCCCTGCGAGAGATCGTCCTCATTTTTGTCGCGGGCGGGCTGGGCGGCGACGGCTGAGGCGACGAGCGACTTGAGATTAAGATCCAGGCCCTGCTCGATCATGATTCTGACGACACCCAGGGCGCTTCGACGCAAGCCAAACGGATCGCGATTGCCGCTGGGCTTCTTGCCCAACGCAAAAACACCAGCAATCGTGTCCAGCCTGTCGGCAATAGCTAGAGCCTGGCCAGCTCTTGTCTCCGGCAGCGAGTCGCCGGCGAAGCGCGGCAGATATTGCTCTCCAATCGCTTCGGCGACATCGGCGGTCTCGCCGTCGCCGGCCGCGTAATACTTGCCCATCAAACCCTGTAATTCCGGGAATTCACCAACCATGCCGGTCAGCAAATCGCACTTGGCCAGTGATGCCGCCCGCTCGACGACCTCAGCATCGGCGCCAATTTCGGCGGCAACCGTGGCGGCCAGCGCGGCGACACGCGCGCTCTTGTCATGGATACTGCCAAGACCGCGCTGATAAACAACATCGGCCAGCGCGTCACGACGGTCTGCAAGACTTGTTCGCGCATCGGTTTGCCAAAAAAACGCGGCATCGGCAAGCCGGGGCCGGATGACCCTTTCGTTGCCGTGACGAACGCGATCAGGCTCAACACTTTCGAGATTGGCAATCGTAATGAAGCGAGGCATCAGGTTGCCGCTGGAGTCGGCAATCGGAAAATACCGTTGGTGGCTCGTCAACGTGGCGACGATGACCTCCTTTGGCAGGGACAGAAAAGATTCGTCGAAGCCGCCGACGAGCGGGACTGGCCACTCGGTTAGTGCGGCCACCTCGTCATACAGGTCGTCGTTGGCCACGGGCGTGCCGCCCGCGGCGCTGGCTGCTTCTTCTACGTCTTTTACGATCGTGTTGCGCCGTTCGTCGAAATCAGCAATGACATGTGCGTTTCTGAGGACTGACAAATATTTTGAAGCCTCGGGGATGTTGATCTCAGCCGAAGAATGAAAGCGATGGCCGCGCGTGGTCCTGCCGGCAGGCAGGGCAATCACCGACCCCGCAATGACATCCTTACCGTGCAACAAAACCACCCAGTGCACGGGCCGTACGAATTCCTCGCCGCCCGCTCCCCAGCGCATACGCCTCGGAATCGGTAAGCCGTCAAGGGCCGTATCGATCAATGAAGGGATCAGCTCGGACGTTTTCTGCCCTGGCTCCAGGGATTCATAACTTAGCCACTCGCCTTTGTCGTTGCCGGTTCGGCCAAGGTCTTCCGGCTTTACGGCACACTTTTTGGCAAAGGCGCGGCCGGCTGCCGTGATTTGTCCCTTGTCGTCGTAAGCGACCGAAACAGGCGGGCCCTTGAGAGAGACTTGTTGATCGGCTTGCGATTGAGCCAGCGCCGCGACAATGACAGCAAGACGACGGGGGCTCGCATAGGCTATTACAGAACCGTGTTCAAGCCGCGCGTCAGTCAGCGCTTTGCTCAGGTTCTGCGCAAAGGCATTCATCAAGGTCCTGAGTGCTTTGGGCGGCAGTTCCTCGGTCCCAATTTCGACCAGAAAATCGGCAGCTTTGGCCATCGCTATGAAGTACCGGTCTTGAGGGCCCTGACGCTCTCGACCATGGGGAAGCCCAGGGACTCGCGGCTTGCGTAATAGGCTTCTGCCACGGCTTTCGCCATATCCCTCACTCGGAGGATGAAGCGCTGCCGCTCGCTGACAGAAATCGCCTGGCGGGCGTCGAGCAAGTTGAAGGTGTGCGAAGCGGTCAGCATTTGTTCGTAAGCGGGAAGCGCAAGGTTGAGCTCAATAAGTCGCTGACAGTCATGCTCGGCATGGTCGAAGGTATTGAACAGCGAGTCGATATCTGCCAGCTCGAAGTTGTATTTCGATTGTTCAACTTCGTTCTGATGATAGACATCCCGATAGCTGATACGACCCAGCGGACCATCCGTCCAGACGAGGTCGAAAATGCTTTCGACATCCTGAAGATACATGGCCAGCCGTTCCAGGCCGTAAGTTATCTCACCGGTGACGGGCCGACACTCCAGGCCGCCGACCTGCTGGAAGTACGTAAACTGAGTGATCTCCATGCCATTGAGCCAGACCTCCCAGCCAAGACCCCAGGCGCCGAGGCTTGGGGATTCCCAGTTGTCCTCGACAAAGCGAATATCGTGAACGGTCGTATCGATACCAATCGCCACGAGCGATTCGAGATATACGTCCTGAATGTCCTCGGGCGACGGCTTGATGACAACCTGGTACTGATAGTAATGCTGCAGCCTGAACGGGTTGTCGCCATAGCGGCCGTCGGTCGGGCGCCGGCAGGGCTGCACGTAGGCCGAGCTCCACGGCTCCGGGCCGACGGCCCGCAGAAAGGTCGCCGGATGAAACGTGCCCGCCCCCATTTGCATGTCATAAGGCTGCGCGATCACACAGCCCCGGTTGGCCCAGAATTGCTGCAGAGCCAGGATCAGGTCCTGAAAACTCAGGCGCGGTTTATTGTTTTTCATCAATTATTTCAGGCCCCGTAAGGCGCGCAGTATAACCAAGAACAAGCTGTATGCGGATGCCTGGCGAAAGGCGGCCCAGAACAGTGCAGAGGAGGCTAAAACGCACTATACTGGTGCAATTAAAAACCATAGCGCACCACAACTGTGCAAAAATGAATAAAAAGGATTTTGAAACATCTTGTTTATCAACACCTTGGAAGCTGATGCCCTATGGCACGGTTCCTGCAATTAATGATGCATTAGCGCGGGTCATAAGGCCTGCGTCATTTTTTTTATTTGAATGGAGGAATGATTCATGACACCCGCAGATGTTCTCGGCCTAATAAAAGAAAACGAGGTGAAATTCGTCGACTTTCGGTTCACCGATACAAAAGGCAAGGAACAGCACGTAACCGTGCCGTCCCGGGTCGCCGATGAAGACCTTTTTGAAGAAGGCAAAATGTTCGACGGCTCGTCGATTTCCGGATGGAAGGGTATCAATGAGTCCGACATGATTCTGTTGCCGGACCCGGATTCGGCCGTGGTCGATATCTTCGCTGAAGACGCAACACTGAATTTGCGATGCAACGTTATCGAGCCCTTGACGATGCAGGGCTACGACAGATGTCCGCGCTCGCTGTCATGTCGCGCAGAGGCGTATTTGAAATCGACGGGTATTGCCGACCAGGCCTTCTTCGGTCCGGAAAACGAATTCTTCGTTTTTGATGACGTACGCTGGGACGACACCATGCAGGGCGCGTTCTATTCGGTCGATTCGAGCGAAGGCGCCTGGAACACGAGCCGCAGTTACGATGACAGCAACACAGGTCATCGGCCGACGGTTAAGGGCGGTTATTTTCCCGTGCCTCCGGTCGACTCACTGCACGATATCCGCTCTGCAATGTGCCTTGCGCTCGAGGAACTCGGCCTTGAGACAGAGGTTCACCACCATGAGGTGGCGACCGCTGGTCAGGGTGAAATTGGCGTTAAATTCAATACCTTAGTGCGAAAAGCAGACGAGGTGCAGATCCTGAAATACGTCGTTCACAACGTGGCACACAGCTACGGCAAAACGGCCACCTTCATGCCCAAGCCACTCGTCAACGACAACGGCAACGGCATGCACGTGCATCAGTCGCTTTTCAAAGAAGGAAAAAACCTGTTTGCGGGCGACGGTTATGCCGGGCTCTCTGATACGGCTCTCTACTATATCGGCGGCATCATCAAGCATGCCAAAGCCCTGTGTGCGTTCACCAATCCATCGACGAACAGTTACAAGCGGCTCGTCCCGGGGTTCGAGGCGCCGACCATACTCGCTTATTCAGCGCGTAATCGTTCGGCATCGATTCGTATTCCCTACGATTCGAGTCCGAAGGGACGCCGGCTGGAGGTTCGCTTCCCGGACTCGATGGCCAATCCCTACCTCGCTTTCGCGGCGATGATGCTCGCGGGCCTGGACGGCATACAGAACAAAATTCATCCGGGAGACCCGATGGATAAGGATCTCTATGACCTGCCGCCCGAGGAAGAGAAGAACCTGAAGCTTGTCGCATTCTCCCTTGACGAGGCGCTGGAGTCTCTCGACGCGGACCGCACGTTCCTCAAAGCCGGCGACGTATTCAGCGATGACCTGATCGACGCCTATCTTGATCTCAAATGGGAGAACGTAAGCAGGCTGCGAATGACCACGCACCCTGTGGAATTCGACATGTACTACAGCCTTTAAAAGGGCAAATCGGGGTAAAAACTGTGAACCGGGCGGCATTTTGCCGCCCGACCACTGGCCCCAACCGGGAGCGCGCTGGTATGCTCGAACAATGCGTATGCGAATACTTTTTGTCGTTTCGGTCCTTTTGGCCGCAGGCACCGTCCTGGCTCAGGCATACCGCTGGGTGGACGATGACGGCATTGTTCATTACTCCGACAGACCCGAGGAAGGGGCTGAGCGGGTCTTTCTGCCCAGCGACAGTCGGGTCACGCGACGAGTGGCGCCCACACCGGTTGCAACTGCCGCAACAAGGACGACAGACGAGCAAGCAACCGAGCCGGCCGCATTCAAATACGAAAGCCTCACAGTTGCCTCGCCAGCCGCTGAAGAAACGCTGTGGAACATAGCGGGCATACTCAACGTTTCGCTGGCCCTGCAACCGGAGCTTCAGGCCGGCCATCAGGTTCGAGTGTATTTCGACGGCAATCCGCAAGTGGTCACCAGCACGTCGTTTCAGATCGAAGAAGTATGGCGGGGCGTACACAACCTTCAGGCGGAGGTCGTGGACGCAAACGGCAAACTGATGATTCGCAGCGCGCCGAATCGCTTTTACGTACAACAGACCACGATCAACTAAGCGGTAATCCACCGGACACCAAAAGCAGCGGCCCGCCGGCCGACGATATCTTTTCTGCGTTAAACACCGGCGTCGCTCTGCTCGATCAGAATCTGCTGATCACAGAAATGAATTCCGCTGCCGAGAATCTGCTCGGCATGAGCCAGCGCCGGGCCAGGGGCAAGCCCTTGCTTCAACTGGTCGACGACGACGAGGAATTCCGGGACATGCTCGCGCGCGCGCTAAGCACGGGGCAGACCTATGCAGCCGAGATTCGACTCGGGCCGACGGAAGTTCACGCAGACGAGCGCATTGTCGATTTCCGCGTATCGTCTCTCGAGTACACGGCCCTGACAGCAAGCCTGCTGGTTGAGATGTCCGACGTGACCCGACGGCTAAGGATCAGTCGGGAAAACGCCTTGCTGATTCAGCACGGCGCAGGGCGCCAGATGATTCGCCAGCTCGCGCATGAAATAAAAAACCCGCTCGGTGGGATTCGCGGTGCAGCGCAGTTGCTCGGCAAACAACTTCAAAACGAAGAGCTCGAAGAGTATACGAGCGTCATCATCAGCGAAGCCGACCGGCTTGCGGGCCTCGTCGACACTTTGCTTGGCCCCGGCGGGCCGCCGAACAAAGAACGCGCAAACATACACGAGCTGCTCGAGTACGTCGTTCGCCTGATCCAGGCGGAGGTGGGCGATGAAATACAGATTCGCCGAGACTACGATCCCGGCCTGCCGGCCATGCAGCTGGATCGCGATCAGCTGGTACAAGCGCTCATCAACCTGCTCAGGAATGCCGTCGGCGCATTGGGCGGGCAGGGGAATATCACCCTGCGCAGCCGGGCGATCATGAACTTCACCATCGGCGATACGCGCCACAAGGTAGTGGCGAGCCTGGAGATCGAGGACGACGGTCCGGGCATTTCGCCCGAGCTTCAGGACTCGGTTTTCTATCCGCTGGTCACCAGCAGGCCTGACGGCACCGGCCTGGGGCTACCGGTCGCACAGGAACTGATCAGCCGACACCACGGGCTCATCGAGTTCGAGAGCCGGCCGGGCCGGACGGTCTTTTTCGTCAGGATCCCATTGACCCCGGAGGGCGAAAATGAATGACAAAGCCCTTAATGTCTGGGTGGTCGACGACGACCAGTCCGTACGCTGGGTCCTCGAGAAAGCGCTGGCCCAGGTGGGGATGCAAACCCGAAGCTTCGAGCGCGCCGAACATTTGCTCGAAGCGATCGGCCACGACAGTCCGGATGTACTAATAACCGATGTGCGCATGCCGGGCATGGATGGCATCGCGCTACTCGACAGGCTGAGCCGCAGCAGCCCCGAGCTTCCGATCATCGTCATCACTGCGCACTCGGATCTGGATAACGCGGTTGCCGCATACCAGGGAGGTGCATTCGAGTATTTGCCAAAGCCCTTCGATCTCGACGAGGCAATCGAACTCGTCAGGAAAGCGGCCCGCAAGAATGGCAAGGCGGCTTCCGGTGACAGCGCGAAGGACACAGATCAGATACCAAGCCTGATCGGCAAGGCGCCCGCCATGCAAGAGGTTTTTCGATCGATCGGGCGCCTGGCTCGTTCGAGCATGACGGTGCTGATCACCGGCGAGTCAGGGACGGGCAAAGAGCTGGTCGCGCGCGCACTTCATCAACACAGTCCCAGGGCCGGCAAACCATTCGTCGCACTCAACACTTCGGCGATCGCCTCTGAACTGCTCGAGTCCGAGCTGTTTGGCCATGAGCGCGGCGCGTTCACCGGTGCGGAATCAAGACGAATCGGCCGTTTCGAGCAGGCCGACGGTGGCACGCTGTTTCTCGACGAGATCGGCGACATGTCGCCTGCACTACAAACACGGCTTTTGCGCGTTCTGGCGGAGAGCGAGTTCTATCGGGTCGGCGGGCAAACATCTATCAAGGTTGATGTCAGGGTCATCGCAGCGACGAACCAGGACCTGGCACGTGCCGTCAAGGAACACCGCTTCCGCGAAGACCTCTTCCATCGGCTGAACGTAATTCGCATCAACACACCACCGCTAAGACAGCGCCGACAGGATATCCCAATCCTGCTCGAGCACTATCTGGTCGATGCCGCGAGCGAACTTGGTGCGCCCGCGAAAAGCATCAATCCCGAGGCGATGGAAATACTGCAGTCATACGACTGGCCGGGCAATGTGCGCCAACTCGTTAACGCCACCCGCCGGCTGACGGTGACTGCGCCCGGTGGCGTGATCAGCGCCCTCGACATCCCGGAAGATCTGGGCGGCAAAAACCCAGGCAAGGGCGCGAGTAAAGAATGGACCCAAAGCCTCGCACACTGGGCAGAACAGCAACTGGGTACTCAGGACGGCGGCCCGCTGCTCGACTCGGCATTACCGGAATTCGAACGCACCCTGATCCGCATTGCTCTCAATCAGTCCAAAGGCCACCGCCAGGATGCGGCCAAGCTGCTCGGCTGGGGGCGCAACACCTTAACGCGAAAAATCAAAAGCCTCGAGCTGGATTAGAACGCCGTCAGGTTTGCAGGCTACCGATAAGCTCAGAAACAGAGCCCATATCGTTCCGAAGTAAATACGCGGCGATCCCGCTGTTGATTTTTGGACAGAGCAACGGGTCGTAGAACAGCGCTGTGCCGATGCCGACCGTCGTGGCGCCGGCAATCAAAAACTCCAAAGCATCGTTGGCGGTAGTGATACCGCCCTGTCCGATGATAGGTATGTTTTTGGGTCCGGCTATTTCATAGACCTGATGTACCTTGAGCAACGCGATCGGCTTTATCGCCGGGCCGGACAGCCCGCCTTTGATGTTGCCGATGATTGGTTTGCGTTCTTCAGTGTCTATCGCCATTCCGGAAATCGTATTAATGACAGCCAATGCATCGGATCCCGCTTCGATACACAGACGGGCATTTTCCTGTATGTCGGTCTGGTTGGGCGAAAGTTTCGCAATGATCGGTTTGCTGGTCGATTTCCTGCAAGCAGCGACGACTTTGGCCGACATCTCAGGATAGTTGCCGAATGAAACACCGCCCTCCTTGATGTTCGGACAGGAGATGTTGATCTCGATTGCATCAATAGGTGAGTCGTCGAATCGTTTTGTGACCTCGGCGTAATCCTCGATTGTCGACCCACAAACGTTGGCGATGAAGCGGGTCTCGCTGAAATCGAGGGTTGGCAGGATCTCGTCGACCACCTTGTCCATGCCCGGGTTTTGCAGGCCTATGGAGTTGAGCATGCCCATCGGTGTTTCCCAGACACGATGGGGCGCGTTTCCGAGCCGCGGTTCTTTGGTTGTGCCCTTCAAGACGATGGCGCCCACATCGGTATTCGAAAAACCATCGATACGTGTGTATTCCTCGCCGAAGCCAACGCAGCCGGACAGGAGCACGATGGGCGATGAGAGTGTCAGGCCACAGAAGTCGATGCTTAGCGGATTGTGTTCAGGATTTACAGCGAGCGCCATCTATCTGAATTCTTCTCACGGAGTTTACAATCACCGGGCGATGTTCAGCCTGATCCTCTATCAGCCCGAGATACCGCCCAATACGGGCAATATCATACGCCTTTGCGCCAACACGGGCACAAAGCTGCACCTGATCGAGCCGCTGGGATTCGAGATGGACGAGCGGCGGCTAAGAAGAGCGGGGCTCGACTACCGGGAGTTCGCCGATGTCGCCGTGCACGACAGTCTCGACGATTGTCTGGATGTGATTGAGCCGCGGAAGTTGTATGCATTTAGCACGCGCGGGACTGCAAATTATTCAGCCCCTGAATTTGCAGAAGGCGATGCCTTCCTTTTCGGCCCGGAAACGCGTGGGCTGCCGGTAGAAATTCTTCAGTCGCTGCCCGTGGAGCAACGACTGCGAATACCGATGCAACAGGACATACGCAGTCTGAATTTGTCCAACGCGGCAGCAGTTGTTGTTTACGAGGCATGGCGGCAGCAGGGTTTTGCGGGCGGCAGCTAGATTTTCTTATTCGGACGTCAGGGCGCGGCTCATCAAGGCGGCAACGGCGTCGCGAGGCGAAAGCCCCTCGTAGAGAATCTTGTAAATCGAAAGACAAATCGGCATATCGACGCCCAATTGCTCCGCGACTTCTTTGACGGCCTTGGCGGCGAGTATGCCTTCTACGACCTGTTGAATCTCTTCCTGGGCCTCCTCGATGGTTTTGCCGGCGGCAAGCGCCAGGCCTGTTCGCCGGTTGCGTGAGAGATCGTCGGTGCAGGTAAGCACCAGGTCGCCCATGCACGCCAAGCCCATGAAGGTATCCTGTTTTGCACCGAGGGCAAGCCCTAAGCGGGTCATTTCTACAAGCCCCCGATTGATCATTGCAACTCTCGCGTTGGCGCCAAATCCCAATCCATCCGAGAGGCCGGCACCGATTGCCAGGACGTTCTTGACGGCGGCACCGACTTCGACGCCGATCATGTCGTCCGCCGTGTACGCGCGGAAGTTCTCGCCCGAGATCTCTTCGGCCAGGTCGCTCGCGAAGTCGCTGTCGTTCGCGGCGATCGTCATCGCGGTGGGCAGGCCGGCGGCGACTTCTTTCGCGAATGTCGGCCCGGACAAGACCGCCATCGGGCGCTCGTTGCCCAGAACATCCTCTGCGACCTGATGAGGCAGCTCACCGGTGCTCAACTCGAAACCTTTGGTTGCCCAACAGATGCGAACGTCGTCTTCGAGCATCGGCTTTATTTTTTTCAGGGTTTCCCGCAGACCGTGGCTGGGCACGACGATCAATATGTCCTGTACCGTGTCGAGACAGGCATTCAGATCCAGCTCGGCATTCAGATTGTCGGGAAACGCTGCGCCGGGCAGGTAGCGCTCATTGACGCGATCGCTGGCAATTTTTTGCAGGTTATCGGTGTCGATATCCCAGAGTCGGATGACGCGACCACCACGAGCCAGCTGTAACGCGAGCGCCGTGCCCCAGGAGCCGGCGCCGATTACAGCGATCGGCCGATCTTTGGTCGGCTTATTCAGTGCGTGCCTCCGTTACCCCCGCTGCCACTGCTGGCGGCGGCCCCCTCCTCCGTTTTGCGCTGTTGCTGGCTTTGCGCATATAGCGCGTCGAAGTTGATCGGCTGAAGCACGAATTCCGGAAAGCCGCCTTTCGTGATAACGGCGGAAATGGACTCCCTCGCGTAGGGAAACAGGATGCTCGGGCAAAAACTTCCGACAACCATGCCAAATTCCTCTTCGTTGTAACCGGATATCTGAAATAGGCCGGCTTGATGCAGCTCGACAAGGAAGATGGTCTTGTCCTCATGTTTTGCTTCAACCGTTATGGTCAGCACGACTTCGCTTTGATCATTCTCACCCTGCGAGTGCGAACTCCGAAGATTAAGGTTGGTTTTCGGACTCCAGTCGCCCGATGTGAAGACAGTTGGGCTGTTTGGTGACTCGAAAGAAAAGTCTTTCAAATAGATTTTCTGAATACTGATTTGTTTATCGCCTTGTTGCTGTTCGGCCATTACGTTTTCCTGTTAAAAAAATATCGAGGGCTTCGCTATTGCCCAAGCAATCTTTCAAGACCGCGTTCGTTCTCGAGGGCGCATAACGCGTAAAATCCGCCCACAAGCTGATCATTGATAAAAATCTGTGGTACGGACCGACTACCGCTCAATCGCTCCATTTCCGCAAGCTTTTCGGCATCGCCGGAGACTTTGATGTCATCGAATCTCAACCCCTTTTTCGTAAACCACATTCGGGCGGCGGCACAATACGCGCAGGATTCGTTGCCGCAAATGACAATTTTCGGTTCGGTGCTCATCTGGTCTGCCCGGAATCAACCTTTCTTTTTGGTCTTCTT
>Ga0255052_10000414_pt1 | contig 34745 bp, 33 predicted proteins | sample JV7_2_21_MG_FD_188632 | JGI IMG/M metagenome (GOLD analysis project Ga0255052, IMG submission 188632) | Seawater microbial communities from Jervis Inlet, British Columbia, Canada - JV7_2_21 | ecosystem: Environmental > Aquatic > Marine > Inlet | place: Canada: British Columbia | collected...
ATCGCTCGGCGATTTCGGCTAGTTCGACGAGATCTATACGCTTGGCAAGAGCGGTGAGTTCCCTGACGACGTCATCGAGGCTTGCGTTTCCGTCCGAACGATCACGAATTTCCTGATCGAGTGCGAACAGAACGCCGACCGCGAGGGCCGTTGTCGCGCCAGTCGATGACTGTCGACAGAGTGTCGTCGCGCTTGCAGCCCAGTGGGCCAGATCAGCTCGCGCGAGTGCATATCGGGAAGCTGAGATGGTACCGCTTCGATTTAGTAACTCCAGGCTGTAATACTCGGCCAGGCCTTCAATAATCCAGTCAAAGCCATCATCAGCAGACAAATCCAAAGACAGGTGCATGACTTCATGCAGCAGCGTGCTCGTCGCGTTCTCGCTGATCAGTGGCCGATCGGCGTGTAAATAGAGGGATCGCGGCGCCGACAGTCCGCCGCGCCACATTGGTTCTCCCGCGCTTACAACTGTCAGTCGGCGCGGGAGTTCCGGCAGCAACCGTGCAAGTTCGGGCAGTGTCCAGTTGAGCAGGGCCAGAGTGTCGAGGCGGCGAACGGAATGATCAACGGGCCCGGCGACAGCAACTCGCATGCCAGCAATCTTTTCTCGCCTGACGCCCAGATTTCCAAGCACTATCCATCCGGATGGTTGATCGAAGCGCCGCTGCCGATTGTCAATGCGGATTGGTCCGCTTTTGCTGAAATACTGCGTAACGGCAGACCACCCGTGAGGCAGGCTGAGCACAAGCCAGCTTTCACTGCGTGCACCTTTGAGCGTGCGCGTTGCCGCCCGCGGAATGATGTCTTCAGCTCGAAAGAGCCCCCAATCCATGCCCAGCCAAGCGTCGTAGCCGCTATCGTCTCTGCGGTGTTCAACGTCAACATGCCAACTTATCGTCCCGCCCGCTGCCGGCGGTCTCCAGCGCACCACGCGGTCTGTGATATCGAGGTCGCCGTCGGCTCTAAAGTCTGATGACCGGTTGTCGGGTCGCATCGTGACTTCACGCAGCAAGTTTCTGCTCTGCAACAGATTGAGGGTCACTTCAACCGTGCCATCTGTCCGGTTCGGGCGGACAACATAATCGATGCGGTAGACCAGCGGGTCAGATGGCGCCCGTGATTCTGACGCTGGTGCGCCGCAGGCGGTACAGCAGATCAGGCAGAGCAAGAATACGCACCTGCACTTTGTGCCGCCGGACGTAGGGCTGTCGCGGCTATCGTGTGGGCTCAAACTTGAGAAGCAGTTCATACGGTCTTCCGGGTCCGATTGGTATTCTTGTTGCTCTTTAGCAATTCAGCGCGGGCACTATGATATCTCAGCCAGCCAGCATAGTTCGCAGTGTTGTTGTAATAGCGATTGTCACATCGGGGGCGGCTGCATGCTCGTCGAATCAGACGGCACCGCATTCGTCGCAGCCTCAGACCGGGTCCGTTGTCATGCCGAGCGGCGGCACGGTTGTAGGTGAACGTGCAGCTGCGGTGGCGTTACAACAGGTCGGCGTGCCTTACCGTTACGGTGGCAGCACGCCAAGTGGATTTGATTGCAGCGGTCTTGTTCATTATTCCTACGCGAATGCCGGGAAATCCGTGCCGCGAACAACAGCGGCTCTTTGGGCAGAGTTGGCACCAATTCAGAATGGCGACTTGCGTGTCGGAGATCTGCTTTTCTTCAGCATCTCCGGAAAAATGTCGCACGTGGGGATGTATCTGGGAAATGGGCGCTTTGTGCATGCACCATCATCAGGGAAGACCGTATCTATAGAGAGTCTTGGCTCCGATTATTACCGCAAGGCATTCATCCGCGCGGGTCGCCCACGGTAACCGAGAAACTGCTATTGGGACCTACACTGTTTCGTCCTGCACGATAAAGCTGTGTAGTTGATCGGCTAGCGTTTTGCAGGCCTTGGATTGAGTGCGCGCAATTAACGGTAGCGGTATAACCAGGGCTGGCATAAATGATGTGCCGCTCACATCTGTCGAAACTGTCCCGGCCGATTCGAGTCCTTGCAGGTCCCAGACTGATGCGTCGTAGTCGGCATCTTTCTGCCACCATGCAAAACCAAAGCAGCCGCCGCCGCCCGGGCCTGCTGCACACGACAAACTGCCGCCGCCGGCTACCTTCTCGGTATCACCATCAAGCCAGATGATGTAGCGAATACCTTGCGCTGCAATTCTGTCAGCGACCCCTGGACGGTCCATTAATTTCGCCAGGTTCTTGGTCTCGGCAGGCGCCGTTCGCGGTTCGAACCAGGGAAACAGCGAATCAACAAATACACCGTGCGGGATGACATTTAATCCGTTCTTGCCGCTGGCAAGATTACTTTCGATGCAGCGGATGTATTTCATCTCCGTCTCATTTCCAAGGTGGTAACTCTTGGCCATGATCACAACGGACTCGCCTTCGGCAATGCCGGTGCTTCCGGTGCGTGCATCCTGGACCGTGGATGTCACACAAGCAGTCGATGACCAGGTCATCAATGCGAGAGCCGCCATTTTGAAAAGTCGTTTAGCCTGCCTCATCATCACTTCCCTCGAGGGCCGTTGTTTGCACCTCGATACTATCAGTCTCGCCAGTTTCTGTTTCGGCCGCAGGCGCGAGTTCGACTGATGAACTGCCGGCCATTGAACTGATGCGCGTCACATTGTCGAATTTCATGATCATCAACGCTGCGGCGTCCCGCATCGCAAGTATCGCGGCTCGCTGCAAGGCCGCGGAACTACCCATCGTCGTCGTCAGGCTCTTGCCATATGCACTGACCGGCCAATTGGAAACCAAATTGCCTTCACGGTCGTAGACCTTTAAGCGATAACGAATCCAGACAGCGAAAGCGTCGGTGCTGCTTTGTTCGGGAGTGGAAAACTCAAATTCATCGATACTTGGTTCAATAAGCGCATCAAGTGGCAGTAATTGTGGGTCGTCATCAGGGCCCAGGACCTTGACGTTCGTGAACATGAATCTGAACAGCTGTTCAAAAAGGGCGGCATTGGACCGACCGAGATCAATGGACCATTGCTCACGGCCATACACCTTTTCCTCGTGAAGGAAGTGTTCGAAATTCTCTGGCATGCGCAGCCCGACCGACATCGAAATCTGCTCGAGAAGCGGTGTCGGAATCGTCGGAGTGTCAAGCGTTACATTGGAACCACAACCGGATATTAGCCCGGCAAGCAACAACCCCCGTAATGCTGTGCGATACATAGCTTTCAAATAGACGTGTCCAGAAGTAATTTTCGGTCGTACGGCCCCTATATCAGAGCACGCTTAAGCGCCAGAGTTCCACCGGCGATCGCCAAATTTGGCTCAGATCAACTGTAGAGTGGCAAGTCCCGAGAATCAATGATGTTATGAGTTTCACGTTAATTGGGTTTACAGGTATATAGACCGTTCATTTCAGAATTTATTTCATTAGCTTCGCAAATCGATGGCCCACCCGAAAATACTTGTATTTCAACATGTTCCTCATGAGCCCCTGGGCGCGCTGCTGCTCAGTCGGGACGCCACTCGAGCGGTGGTTCCTGCATCAATGCGACCTGCTCACGCAACGCAAGTACATGTTCGTCCCAATAGCGCAGTGAATCGAACCATGGGAACGCGATCTTGAAGGCTGGATCTTCCCAACGGCGAGCGATCCACGCGGCATAATGCATGATCCGCAAACTCCTCAGTGCTTCAACCAGGTGCAGCTCACGGGCATTGAAGTGGCGAAACTCTGCGTAGCCTGATAACAGGGCATCAAGCTGTGGCGCCTGTTCATCCTGATCTCCGGACAGGAACATCCACAGGTCCTGAACCGCCGGACCGCTTCTTGTGTCGTCCAGATCCACAATGTGCAATTGCTCTCCGGCGATGAGCACATTCCCCGGATGAAAGTCGGCATGCAGCCGAAACTGAAGAACCGCGCCGGCCCGCTCAAAGCAACCGTCAATTCCGTCGAAGACCATGTCAGACGTGCTTTCGTATGCAGGGTGCAATTCAGAAGGGACGAAATCATGGTCAAGCAAGTACTCGTAAGACGACACGCCATAACTGTCTTTATCGACGGCAGGCCGGTGCCTGAACTCCAGCGTCTCCCCGATCAGGTGTATTCGCCCCACAAGGCGGCCAAGCTGACGCAACAGATCGAGATTATCGAGGTCCGGTGCCCGTCCACCATGGCACCGGTAGACAGAGAATCGGAATGGCCCTGAGTGGTGCAGCGTCTGCTCCCCCAGGCGTAGCGGCGACACTACTGGCAACTCGGCATCGCTTAGTTCCTTAGAGAAGCTGTGCTCCTCAAAGATCGCGTCATCGCTCCACCGGCCAGGACGGTAGAACTTCGCAACTATCGGAGCACTGTCCTCGATACCGACCTGGTAAACCCGGTTCTCATAGCTGTTCAGCGCAAGAAAGCGTCCGTCACATCGAAATGACAAGCCTTCGAGAGCCTCGAGAATATGCTCCGGTTGCAGGTTGGCATAAGCGAGGGCAGTATTTTCCGAGGTTATCGTCATAAAGTGAACGTACTAGTATGCGCGCCAATGAACATTAGAGCAGAAAAATGGGTGGTCGCGTTGATCGTCTGCATGCTCACAGCTTGCGACACAACAGATGTCGGGATTGACGCCGAAGCCTACAGAGCTGAAGTACTTCAGTGGAGAGCAGATCGACTCGAGCGACTGAAAGCTCCTTACGGCTATCTCAGTCTGGTCGGATTATTCTGGTTGAACGAAGGCAGTAGCAGTATTGGTTCGGCACCTGACAATGATCTTGTTTTTCCAGCAATGTCTGCACCATACATCGGCGAGTTACAGACTTCGCCGGCGGGCGTCGTGCTCATAGTCGATCCCGATGCGGACGTACGCCATGGAGAAGACCAGGTCACATCAATTCTAATCTCGGACGATACGACGGATAGCCCGGTAACGCTGACACATGGGACATTGGCGTGGACCGTGATCAAGCGCGATGAGCGATTTGCGCTCAGATTGCGAGATTTCGAGCATCCCGGCATCGACACATTTCCGCCGCTCGAATATTTCCCCATCGATCCGACGCTGCGTCTGACTGCCACGTTGCGCCGTTACGATGAGCCCAGGGTCGTGGAGGTAGATACGGTAATTGAGGGTCTCGGATACCGTCCGGAGTCACCTGGGCTCGTTGCTTTCGAGATAAACGGCACGGTTCACGAACTTGAAGCTTATGCGTCAGGCGACAGCCTGTTCTATGTATTCGGAGACGCCACGACCGGCCACGAAACATACCCGGCCGGGCGCTTCGTATATTCGGCCGTGCCCGGCAAAGACGGCAAGACGGTCCTCGATTTTAACAAAGCGTATAACCCGCCTTGTGCGTTCAATGATTTTGCAACCTGTCCAGTGGCCTCCCCAAGAAATCGTCTGGCCATCCGCATTGAGGCAGGTGAGAAATTTGATCCTGCTGTGCATTCGACGCCTGACGGTCACTAACGATCAAAGATCTCGCACCAGCATAGCCACTGTGCCTCCATCTGTAGGCGCAGTGTAAGATTGTGCAGTAAGACGCGTAAAGCGTATACTTCACGCATGACGGCAGTCGACCCGATCGATTAATTACAATCAGACCGTCGCAATTCGCTACTTTACTCGCCAGATTTTGGAAACCAGGGTTCCGTTTTGGAGCTTTGTAACTGTTATCTGTAAGGAAGCCGCTCAATGTTCAAGTCAACTAAGACCAAAGTAATTCTTTCCATCCTTGCCAGTTCCTTCTTGTTTGTCGCTTGTGACAAGTCAGAAGATGAGGGCGCCAAGGGCACTGTTCTCAGTTCCAACGACACGATTTTGCAATATATTCCGGCCGACACGCCGTATGTTTTTGCAAATGTGGCGCCGTTGCCCGATGAACTTATGGATAAGCTCGAGCCAAAAATCGAGCGAGTCCTGCAGTCTTACCAGGTCATGCTGCGGGAAGTAATCATAGCCAAGCAGACGGAACTCTCCGATGAAGAGCGCAACGGCGAAGAAATGCGGGAAATGAATGCACTCGTCGAGGAGCTAATGACCTTGTTGTCGGTTGAAGGAATGCGTGAGGCAGGTATGGGCCGCGATTCAACCGGCGCTATCTACGGCAATGGGCTGCTGCCGGTCGTGCGCTTTGAACTGTCGGACGGCGCCTTATTTGACGATGCGATATCCCGTCTTGAGGATAAAATCGGACACCGGCTTTCAGTCGCGAAAATAGGCGATGATTCGTACCGTTATTTCGATGCTAAAAAGATCAGGCTGGTAATTGCCGTGATGGACAACCAGGCGGTATTGACCCTGGTTCCGGCGAGTTTTGACGATGCGCAAACAGGCGAGGCGCTTGGCCTGACTTTGCCTGAAACAAGCATCGCCGAGTCCGGTGTTCTTCAGGAAATAGCCAGCGAGTATGGGTTTACCGACCATTACGTCGGTTTTTTTGACACGACATTGCTCGTCGACCGATTCGTAAGCGATGCCACGGGACTTGACGCAGATTTACTCGCATTGATGCCGCATGGCCGCCCCGAACTTTCAGACGTGTGTCGCGCCGAGATTCGATCTATCGCCGGTGTCGCGCCTCGGATAGTCCTGGGCTATACCGATATCAATGTCGACAGTCTCGGTTCGATCGTTGTTATCGAATTTCGTGACGATATCGCAGCAGGGCTGCAATCCCTGTCGGCTGCTGTGCCGGGGCTTGGCGGGGACCAGGGTGGTCTCATGTCGTTCGGCATGAGCATTGATGTAAAGGCGGCGCGGGAATTTTTTGAAGCCAGATTGGATGCGATGGAAGCAGAACCTTTTGAATGCGAGCATTTGGCCGACTTACAAGCCGGTGTCGCCGATGGTCGAGAGGCGCTCAACCAGCCAGTACCACCGATGATTTATGATTTCAGAGGATTCCTTGCGGTCATAGATGAGATCGAGGGACTCGATATCGCGACGCAAACGCCACCGACTTCTGTGGATGGTGGTTTTCTGCTGGCTATGGACAATGCACAGGCCCTCGTATCGCTTGGTACGATGTTTAGCCCGGATCTTGCCGGAATGAATCTGCAGCCGGACGGTGTACCGGTAGTTGTCGACATGCCGCAAATGCAAGCGATGGGTCTTGCGGCGTTTGCTGCTTTGGTGGACGATGCGGTTGCAATTTCAGTCGGCGAAGATGCGGAGGATCAGGTCCAGAGCATGCTGTCCGCTGACGCGGCAGATCCGGCACCGCTCCTGAGTTTCAGCATGGATGCTGCGCGCTATTACGGATTCCTAGGTGAAGCGATTGCCGCCGGGAATAAGGATCAGGAAAGCGAACTGTCACCTGAAATGCAGGCAGCGACGAACGAAATGATGCAGGCGATCGCAGACATTTATGATCGAATGACTGTCGATGTTCGATTTACCGCGCGCGGTGTAGAAATTGACAGCTCGGTAACGCTGAAAGATTAACTGAAGGTCAGGTCGCCATGAAGATTATCAAGATTTTGTCTTTGATTCTGTTTGCGCTCGCTGCGAATGGAGAAGAAATGTCGTCGAGCATGAAGGTTGCTATTGACGACGTTCTTGCTGCTGGAAAGGTGACACCGGTTGATGGCATATCTTCAACCGGCCAACCGGATGAGGCGGCTCTGAAAATATTTGCTGATTCGGGATATGTTGCGGTCATAGACCTCAGAACAGCAGAAGAGGAGCGTGGCATTGATGAAGCAACAGTGGTCGAAGCGGCGGGCATGGAGTATGTATTGCTGCCTATCGCAGGTGCTACCGCGGTTAACTTCGAGAACGCGGCCAGACTTGACGAGTATCTGGCCGGTTTTGATGGGCCGGTGGTGGTTCATTGTGGTGCCGGTAACCGCGTTGGTGCCCTTCTTGCCTTGCGACAGAGCCTGAAAGGTGAGGACGATGAAGCGGCGATCGCATATGGCAAGGCAGGTGGTTTGACTGGACTTGAGCCACGCGTTCGCGAGGTTCTGGAAGCCGACTGACGATAGGAGGGGTCAGAGCCCTTTGGGCTCTGACCCGAACTTTCCGCCAAACAAAAAGGGCCCCGCAAGGGGCCCATTTGTTTATTGGTGGAGGTGGCGAGAATCGAATTGACTCGGGCCATCCATGGCCCTCGCCCTGCGGGCGCACTCGCTAAGCTCGTGCGTCCAAATCGGCACTCCTGCCGATTTGTCGCTACGCGGTTCGATGCGACATTCATGCAGAAAAACGAAAGCCGCGTTTCCGCGGCTTCGCTATGCGTTGGTGGAGGTGGCGAGAATCGAACTCGCGTCCGCAAGTCCTCCGCGCCGAGGTCTACATGCTTATTCCGTCTTTAGTCTTACCGGAAGCTACCCGACGGGCAGGGAAGACTTCTGGCCAGCTCAGTTAGGATTTAACGGGTCAGACCCTGAACAAGTCCTCACCGCGGTCCTGTGTCGGTGACCCCTGTGATCCGGACGCACAGGCACGATCCGGGCAGAGGGCTCTAGGCTGGTTTTTAAGCAGCTAGTGCGTAGTTGTCGTCGTTGGCAACTATAGGTTTTACAGCTGGATTTACGAGGTAATCTGTCCCTCGGCATGCACTCGGAGTTTCGCGACCCACGTCGAAGCCATGTCACCCCCGGTCCGCATAGTCTATGGACTCTTGGCTGAAAAACAATGGGAGCAAGTCACACACGACGTGATTATCGACAGCCGTAATCAAGAAACGACTTTAATAAATAAATATAAGCAATTGAATTAACAACTAATGTTTAAGAATGCGTTCCTTCTGCCGCTGCCAGTCGCGATCCTTGTTCGCCGCGCGCTTGTCATGTTGTTTCTTGCCCTTTGCCATGCCGATCTTGAGCTTGGCGCGGCCTTTGTGCCAATGGAGGTCGAGCGGTATGAGGGCAAAGCCCTTGCGCTCAACAGCTCCAATCAGGCGGTCGAGTTCCTGGCGGTGCAGAAGTAGTTTCCGATTTCTTGTCGGGTCTGGCTTTACGTGCGTCGAGATTGTCTTCAGCGGTGAGAAATGCGCCCCAAACAGCCAGGCCTCACCGCCACGGATGTAGACATAGCTCTCAGTCAGCTGCACGTTGCCGGCGCGCAGACTCTTTACTTCCCAACCTTCGAGTACGAGACCAGCCTCGAAAGTTTCCTCGATAAAGTAGTCGTGCCGTGCCTTGCGATTGACCGCAATCACATTGCCGGCGAGCTTTTTCGACTTTTTGCCGCTCATGAATTCGACTGGGTACGCGGTAAATGGGATCGCGATTATACGGCGGGTCCTGTTGTCAGTTCTTGGTATTTGTATGAGAATCGCGGCTTCATTGCAGATGAAAGGGTGACAATGCTAAGCGGTCAGGCATCCAATTCGGTGAAACGCAGGTCACTTCACGGCCAGTGGTCGTCCAGGATGGCCTTTGTCCTGGCTGTGACAGGCTCTGCAGTCGGCCTCGGCAATATCTGGAAGTTTCCTTACGTGGCAGGCCAGAACGGCGGTGGCGCATTTGTGCTGGTGTACCTGGCGTGCGTCGCGATCATCGGTATGCCTGTGATGATGTCGGAAATTTTGCTCGGGCGCCGCGGCCGCAGAAACCCGGTTGCGACCATGGCTCTGCTCGGCGATGAAGAGGGCAAGTCACGAAACTGGCAATGGGTCGGCGGGATGGGCATTGTTGCTGGCATCCTGATCCTGTCCTACTACAGTGTTATCGGTGGCTGGACGCTCTCCTACGTGTTCAAGAGTGGCATGGGCGCATTCGCTGGTGCCAGCCCAGCTGAAGTTACCGCCATCCGTGACAGCTTTACTGGCAATTGGGCGGTGCTCGGGTCATTTCACACTTTGTTCATGGGACTGACGATATATGTTGTCGCACGCGGTGTTGAACGCGGACTCGAACAGGCGGTTCGTTTCATGGTCCCAGCCCTGTTGCTACTAATGTTGGCACTGCTCGGTTACTCGATTAATTCTGGCTATTTCGATGAAGGACTCGCGTTCATGTTTACGCCGGACTTCAGCAAGCTCACCTGGGACAGTGTGCTGGCTGCCATGGGACAGGCGTTCTTCACGTTGTCGATCGGGATGGGTGCCGTCATGGCATATGGCGCGTATCTCCCGGAGGAAACCTCCATTACAGGGTCATCTGCGGCTGTCGCAATCGCCGATACAACTATCGCTATATTGGCCGGCCTCGTGATTTTTCCACTTGTATTCGCAAATGGACTCGATCCCGCCGATGGGCCGGGGCTTGTGTTCATTACGTTGCCTCTCGCGTTTGGTCAAATGTCCGGCGGAGTATTCTTCTCAACGATATTCTTCATTTTGTTGTCGTTCGCCGCATGGACCTCGTCGATAAGCCTGATGGAGCCGGCGGTGGCATGGCTAGTCGAGAAGCATAGACGCACCCGTGCACAAGCAGCGGTCATGATTGGCCTGCTAATTTGGGCGATTGGCGTCGGCACAGTGCTGTCTTTCAATGTCCTGTCCGAGTTCAAGTTCCTTAAGGGGACAATCTTCGACAACCTCGATCATCTGACCATCAATATCATGTTGCCGCTCGGCGGCGTGCTAATCACAGTCTTCGCAGGTTGGGTGCTGTGTCGTAACTCGACGGCGGATGAATTGGGTGGCAGCGGGACGATATACAAGCTCTGGCGAGTTCTCGCGCGCTACGTTGCACCGATTGGAATTCTCTTTATATTCTTGAAGGCGGTCGGACTGTTACCGGAGTTCTCCTGATTCTGGAGGCAGCGCGACAATGCTGCGATTATGCGTAAGATCAGTCGCAGCGCACTCATTCCCTACTCGGCGGAGGAAATATACGCACTCGTCGAGGACGTGGACTCCTATCCTTTATTTCTGCCATGGTGCCGCGATGTCGAGGTGCATTCTCGCGAAGGCAATGTCGTGGAAGTAACGCTTGAACTGCATCGCGGCAAGGTCAGCAAGCGTTTTCGCACGCGCAACACGATGTACCCGACTGATTCCATGGATCTCGCGCTGGTCGGTGGCCCATTCCGGCACCTGTCCGGCGGCTGGCGGTTTCTTTCGCTTGGCGATGCGGGTAGCAAGGTTTCGCTTGATCTCGAGTTTGAGTTTGATAGTCGCATACTCGACCTGATGATCGGCGCTTTCTTCGAAGATACGTGTAACTCTCTCGTGGATGCATTTACAAAACGGGCCGCAGACGTATATGGCTCAAAGGGCCGTGATGATTGAGAAAATCAGGGTGGAGGTTGTTTACGCGATGCCCGGAGAGCAGGCAATGGTGAGCATATCTGTTGATGCGGATGCCGCCGCCGCCGATGCACTGGCCCTGTCCGGATTTCTCGAAAGATTTGCTGATGAGGCGCTTGAAACCAAGCAAATCGGAGTTTGGGGTCGCCCGGTTACAAGCGCATATCACCTGAAGGACGGAGATCGAGTGGAAGTATATCGTCGGCTGCAGCGGGATCCGCGCGAAGCTCGTCGCGCACTTGCGCAATCAGGTCTGACGATGCGCGACAGTCAGAGGTCCGGATCGAGTTCCTGATCGCCCAGAATTTCGATGACGTTGTCGTTTTCGAACACGATGGTTACCCATCGCTTATACGTTGCCGGGTCGCGTCCAACATTGATGTAGTACACGTAGTCCCAACGTGCCTGATGAAACGGATCGTCAATTAACGGCGTGCCCAGAAGAAAACGGATCTGGTTACGGGTCATGCCAACCTCGACCTGATCGAGATCTTCCTGCTCGATCAAATTACCTTGCGCGATATTGGCTCGGTATACGCAGCCGCCAGTAATGGCGAGCGTAGAGAAAATCAGGGCTAGTACTAATAGTCTGCGCATAACGTATTCGCGTTGGGCACCTTGCTGCTGCTGACGTTTCGTTGTTTTGTGACAGTTCGGCGGTAGAGCCGGGCTGCCAACTGCGTCATAATAGGCGCGCATCATACCTTCTTGCCCAACGGCACGACAGCCGTTTTCTGCACGCCAAAAGAGACTCAGCTCATGGAGCAACGCCAGGAATTACGCAAAGCCGGCCTCAAGGTGACACTGCCTCGCCTGAAGATACTGGAGATTTTCGAGAAATCGTCCCAGCGGCATCTCAGCGCGGAAGATATGTACAAGGAGCTGCTGGATTTGGGCGAGGACATCGGTCTGGCAACAGTTTATCGTGTACTGACGCAATTCGAGGCTGCTGGTCTTGTCACGCGGCACAACTTCGAAGGCGGCCACTCGGTATTCGAGCTCGATGACGGTTCACATCACGATCACATGGTGTGTGTGGAGTCGGGTGAGGTGATCGAGTTCTTTAACGAAGATATTGAGGTCTTGCAGAGAGACATGGCGGAGAAATATGGCTATGAGATTCTCGACCACAACCTGGTTCTTTATGTCCGTCCGCTAAGGAAAACGGACAAAGCTGACTAGCAGCCTGTCGGACTTAGGCGATTGTAGCGAGACGGGTGGGAAATCGAGGACAGTTTTGTGATCATTTGAGGAGAATAGCGGGATTATTTGACGAAAATGATCGCGAAAATGGACCGATTTCCCGCCGTCGCAGTAGATCAGTCCTAAGTCCGACAGGCTGCTAGACAGGCTTCAGGCGCTTTTTCTCGCAGCGCCGGCCAGCATTTCGGCCGCATGATCAATGGTCTTCTGTGTAATCTCGACACCACCAAGCATTCTTGCCAGTTCCAGAACGCGCTCGTCTTTTTGCAAAATGGCAATGCTCGTGCGTGTGGTGGCACCGTCGCTCACTTTGCTGATGCGAAAGTGCTGGTCGGCGAGGCTCGCTACCTGAGGCAGATGAGTGACACAAAGTACCTGACGGCGCACCGCGAGTTCGCCCAGCCGCCTGCCGACCATTTCCGCCACCCGGCCGCCAACGCCGCTGTCTACCTCGTCGAACACCATCGTCGGAATTGCGCTGCCGTCACTGGCGATTACCTGGATTGCCAGGCTCATCCTGGACAGTTCGCCACCAGAAGCGACGCGGGACAACGGCATCGGTGGCTGTCCCGGATTCGCGCTGATCAAGAATTCAATGTCGTCAATTCCCCACGGGCGTGCGTCTATATCGGCCAGCCGCGACATACTGACGTCGAACACTCCTCCGGGCATTCCCAGCCCATCCATTGCCTCGGTGATCGCAGCGGAGAACGAAGCAGCAGCTTTTCTGCGTCTTTTTGACAGCGCTTCGGCCAGCTTCTGGTACGCAGCACTGGCACCGGCTACCTGTTGCTCGAGTTCCCGACCGCGTTCCTCGGCATGACTGAGCTCATCGTGCTCATCGCGTAGTTTTTGGGTCAGTGGCGGCAGGTTGTCCATTGACACTCTATGCTTGCGTGCGACCGATTGCATGGCATCGAGACGCTCCTCTACCCAGTCTCGCCTGGCCGGATCCATATCGATAGTGTCGCCGTAACGTTGCAAGGCATCTGTCGCTTCCGCGATCTGGATGCCAGCGCTCAGTAGTAATTCACAGGTGGTCTCGAGTTCGCTGTCATACATGACCAGAGATTCAATTGATCGAACAGCATCAGCCAGTAGCTGGCTCGCGCTCGAAGTGTCGTCGTCAGATAGGCTGTTTAACGCTGACGACACCCCATCCGCCAATGCACCACTATTTCTGAGCTTCTGTCGTTCAATCTGCAGATTGTTGAGTTCATCTTCCTTGATATCCAGAGCGTCCAGCTCCTGGAGTTGAAATTCGAGCAAGTCCAGCCGCGATGCTCGATCGGCATCGGCAGCCTGAAGATCAGTCAGTCGTGCCTGCAATGACCGCCAATGTTCGAACAGGGCTTCGGTTTCCTGGCGCATGTCGAGCAGCTCACCGAAATGATCAAGCAGGTCTCGTTGAATGGGCCGACGGCCAAGCGACTGGTGAAATTGCTGACCATGAATATCGAGCAGTAATTCGCCAAGCGACTTTAGTTGCTGCATCGTGACCGCGTTGCCGTTAATGAACGCTCGGGAACGGCCATCCGCTGCAATAACGCGCCGCAGCAGGCAGGCATCGTCCTGGTCGAGAGCCTGATCCTCGAGCCAGTCACGTACGGCAGGCAGCACTGATACGTCAAATTCGGCACTGAATTCAGCACGCTTCGCACCGCTGCGAACCAGTTGGCTTCCACCACGTTCGCCAAGGACCAGGCCAACAGCATCGACCAGGATAGACTTGCCCGCGCCCGTTTCTCCAGTCAGGACTATCATGCCGGGTTCGAACTCGACCGAGATCTGGTCGATTATGGCAAAGTCACGGATTTGCAAACTGATCAGCACAGTTCAGGTGCCATCCTGGCTGCGTATGCGGTTATCCCGACCCCAGAGTAGCTTGGAGCGGAGAATTTCGTAAAAATCATAGCCCGGTGGGTGAATAAGTTTGACGTGCTTGCTGGCAGCATTGATCGTGAGCCGATCGCCGGGAAGGATTGCTCCTATCGAGTGTCCGTCGATCGCAACTGCCGCACCTGTTTCTTCCCGAGCCAATAGCCTGACTTCGATTGGCTGATTAGCGGCAATGACAATTGGCCGGTCCGTCAATGTGTGTGGGCAAATCGGCACGACAACGACCGCGTCAAGTTGTGGCTCGATGATTGGTCCTCCACAACTTAGTGCGTAAGCCGTCGATCCCGTTGGCGTAGCGACGATCAAACCGTCTCCCGAGTGGGTATTAATAAACTGCCCGGCGACGCTGGCTTCAAAATCAACCATGCGGCCGGTTTCCCGTCGCTGCAGGATCACGTCATTAAATGCAATTCCGGAGACAGTCTCACCAGTTGCCCGGCGCAGTTGGGCATCGAGCAACAGGCGCGACTCGACAGAGTATTCGCCATTCAGGATGTGATCGACGCTGGACAGCATTTCGTCGGGCGTTACATCGGCAAGGAACCCGAGCCGGCCGCGGTTGATGCCGAGCAACGGCACCTCGTTATTGCGCGCAAGAGCTCCGGCGTACAGCATCGTGCCGTCACCGCCGATCGCAATCATCAAATCTGCTTGCGATGAGAGTGCGGTTTCGGGAACTCTGGTGACCGGCAGATCGAGCGCCATTTCTTCCGCCGTCAGTACTTCGATCCCAGCTTTAGTCAAATGAGAGACGAGCAACATCATGGGTTCTGCGACGCGTGGATCGTTGTGTCGACCGACCACCGCAATTTTCTGGAATTCACTGCCCATCGTAAATCTGCTATCCCCTTGACCAACCGACAAGCCGTTGCTAGCGTGTTGCAAGATACCCTATCACAGCGAGTAGCTTGCGAATTTTTCGTATTTCTTGCGAATGTCGGCAGAAGCAGTCAGTAGCCAACCAAGCGATCGCGCCCAGCAACTGCTGCGCGTCTTGATCCAGCGCTATATCCGTGAAGGACAGCCGGTCGGTTCACGGACGCTGTCGAAAGACCCGGGTCTCGATCTGAGCCCCGCAACAATCCGAAACGTCATGTCGGACCTTGAGGACCTGGGAATGGTCTCGGCTCCTCACACTTCCGCCGGGCGCGTGCCGACACCCAAGGGTTACCGGTTGTTTGTCGATACGTTGGTACGATACCGACAGCCCAAAGATAACGACATCGACATGTTGCGATCACAAATTCGCCGCAAGGTTGACGATGCCGGTGCACTCATTTCTTCGGTGTCCAATTTGTTGTCCGAATTTACGAACCTTGCCGGCATAGTCACAGTGCCGCGCGGACAACATGCGGCGCTACGCCAGATCGAGTTCCTGTCACTTTCCGAAAACAGGATTCTGGCAATACTCGTCATCAATGACCGCGAAGTTCAGAATCGCATCCTGCATACGGATCGTGATTATTCACCCTCGGAATTGCAGCAGGCCGCGAATTTTATTAACCAGCATTACGCGGGCATCGAAATGCCGGAGGTCAGGAACATGATCGTCGAAGACCTCGAAAAGACCCGGCATTCGATGAATCAGGCCATGCACGACATCATCGCTGTGGCTCAGTCAGCGATGGAGGGCGCGACACATCCGGGTGGTGAGTTTGTGCTGGCCGGTGAGACGAACCTGATGGATTTCGCAGAATTGTCGGACGTAGATACGTTGCGGCGTCTATTTGAGGCATTTTCGCGTAAACGACTGATACTGGACTTGCTGGATCGCAGTATTCATGCCAATGGGGTGCAGATATTCATCGGCGAAGAGTCTGGCTATCAGATTCTTGATGACTGCAGTATTGTGACGGCGCCATATCAGCTTGATGACGACACCGTCGGTGTACTCGGTGTCATCGGCCCAACGCGCATGGCTTACGATCGGGTCGTGCCAATCGTGGATATTACGGCGCGATTGCTCAGAACCGCACTAAACCAGTAATTTTCGGCGCAATTTCGTCCACAACCCTTGATATTTGTGGGCAGGTCCCCACACTCCACACTTCATTTAAGCAGGTTGATGTAATGGGAAACAAATGTCGATGAATGGACAGCCGGAACGCCCTGAAGTCGAGTCCGAAGACGATGAAGTGGATCTGGACGTCGCTCCAGGCGATGTACAGGAAGATGGCAAGGATATTGAAGCAACGCTTGCTGAATTGACGGCGAAAGCTGACGACAACTGGGATCGCTACCTTCGTGCCTCAGCTGAAGTTGAAAATGTTCGAAAGCGGGCGATCCGCGATGTCGAGCATGCACGAAAGTTTGCACTTGAGAATTTTGCAAGAGAGTTGCTGGCGGTCAAAGATAGCCTGGAGATGGGGCTCACCGCCGGACAGTCAGCCGATGCCGAGGGTCTTGTGGCGGGCAGTGAAGCAACCTTGAAGTTACTGGCGACGACGCTCGAGCGATTCGGTATTACAGAACTTGATCCCGAGGGCGAGCCGTTCGATCCGGAGATGCATGAAGCAATGACTGTGCAGCCCGCGGCCGATATTGAGCCGGGCTCGGTTTTGACCGTCATCCAGAAAGGATACTCGCTGAACGGGCGCCTGCTTCGCCCTGCGCGGGTCATTGTCGCAGCGGAACCCCCGCCGGAATCTGCCGACGAATAGCTCGAAAATGGCCGAAGCCGCTTGAAACAGGTGCTTCCGGCCCCAAATATCAGCAAGATTTGTTAATCAGTACAGATTTCGGAGTAAAGACATGGGAAAAGTGATTGGTATCGACCTGGGTACCACGAACTCCTGCGTAGCAGTAATGGAGGGTGATACACCCAAGGTCATCGAAAATAGTGAGGGTGATCGAACCACACCGTCGATCGTGGCATTCAGCAAGGACGACCAGGTGCTGGTCGGTCAGTCGGCGAAGCGTCAGGCGGTTACGAACCCGACCAATACGCTGTTCGCCATCAAGCGCCTTATCGGGCGCCGTTTCGAAGATGATGTCGTACAGCGCGACATCGCCATGGTGCCGTATACGATAAGCAAGGCAGAAAATGGCGACGCCTGGGTCGAGGCGCATGGCAAGAAGATGGCGCCGCCCGAGATCGCGGCACGCGTCCTGATGAAGATGAAGAAGACGGCCGAGGACTATCTCGGTGAAGACGTCACCGAAGCGGTTGTCACCGTGCCGGCTTATTTCAATGACTCACAGCGCCAGGCGACCAAGGACGCCGGTAAGATTGCGGGCCTTGTCGTCAAACGCATCATCAACGAGCCAACCGCGGCTGCCCTTGCCTATGGCATGGACAAAAAGCGCGGCGATAAGACGATTGCTGTGTTTGACCTCGGTGGTGGCACATTCGATGTGTCGATTATCGAGATCGCCGAGGTTGACGGTGAACATCAGTTCGAAGTTCTGGCGACCAACGGCGATACATTCCTCGGTGGCGAGGACTTTGACATGCGGGTTATCGAATACCTGGCGTCCGAATTCGAGCGCGAGAGTGGTGTCGATATCACGCAGGATCCGCTGGCAATGCAGCGGCTCAAAGAGGCTTCTGAAAAAGCGAAGATCGAACTGTCATCGCAACAGCAAACAGAAGTGAATCTGCCATATATCACGGCTGATCAGTCTGGCCCGAAGCACCTGATTATCAAGCTGACACGCGCCAAACTCGAGTCCCTGGTTGACGAGCTAATCGACCGGACGATGGGTCCGTGCAAAATCGCGCTCAATGATGCAGGTCTCAAAGTCAATGAAATAGACGATGTCATTCTCGTCGGCGGACAAACGCGCATGCCCAAAGTGCAGCAAGAAGTGCAGAGCTTCTTCGGCAAGGAACCGCGCAGGGACGTCAATCCGGACGAGGCTGTTGCCTTGGGCGCCGCAATTCAGGGTGGTGTTCTCGCGGGCGACGTCAAAGACGTATTACTGCTCGACGTAACACCCCTTTCGCTTGGTATAGAGACGCTTGGCGGTGTATTGACGAAGCTGATCGACAAGAACACGACAATCCCGGCAAATGCCGAGCAGGTTTTTTCGACAGCGGATGACAACCAGACGGCCGTAACGATCCACATCCTGCAGGGTGAGCGTGAGCGCTCGGCTGACAACAAATCACTGGGTCGCTTCGACCTCGCTGATATTCCACCTGCGCCACGCGGCTTGCCGCAGATCGAAGTGACGTTCGATATCGACGCGAACGGTATTCTGAACGTTTCGGCGAAAGACAAGGCGACTGGCAAGAGCCAGAACATTGTGATCAAGGCATCAAGTGGTCTTTCGGATGACGAGATCGACAAAATGGTCGGCGATGCGGAAAGTCACGCCGAAGAAGATCGTAAATTCCGTGAACTCGTCGATGCACGCAACCAGGCGGACAGCCTGATTCACGCATCCGAGAAGACACTGAGTGAATTGGGCGAAAAGGCCAGCAGCGAGGAACGACTCAACATCGAGAACGCGGTATCGGATCTCAAGTCGGCGCTCGAGAAAGATGACCTCGATACCATCCAGGCGAAAACGGCCGCATTGGCTGAGGCGTCCGGAACTCTCGCGCAGAAGTTATACGCCGAGCAGGCTGAACAGGAAGCCGGTGAGGGCGATTCTTCGAAGGCGAATGGTGAAGATATCGTCGATGCCGAATTCGAAGAAGTTGATGAGGACGATTCGAAGTCTGACTAGACGGCAACAGGCACGGAAGTAGATGCAGGGCGCCGCTTGCGGCGCCCGAGCTATAAGAAGCTATGGCGAAACGCGATTATTACGAGGTACTCGGAATCTCACGGACAGCATCCGCCGACGAGATCAAAAAGTCGTACCGTCGTCTCGCAATGAAGCACCACCCGGATCGGAATAAGGACGATTCAAGCGCCGAGGGCAAGTTCAAAGAGGCCAAGGAAGCCTACGAAGTCCTGAGCGATGCGGACAAACGCGCAACTTACGACCGTTTTGGCCATGAAGGATTAAGTTCCAGGTCCGGTGCTGCGGGAGGCTTCGGCGCAGAGGGCTTTGGCGATATTTTCGGTGACGTTTTCGGCGACATTTTCGGTGGCGGCCGGCAGAGAGGCGGCAAGCAGGTATTTCGTGGCGCCGACCTGGGCTACGAATTGCGACTGGATCTCGAGAACGCCGTAAGTGGCGATACAGTCACTATCGATGTACCAACACGGGTGTCATGCGAAACCTGCAATGGTAGCGGTGCCAAGAAAGGGACCAAACCCGTCAAATGCTCGACTTGTGGCGGCGTAGGCCAGGTACGCATGCAGCAGGGCTTTTTCTCCATACAACAGACCTGCCCAGCCTGTAAGGGGGCCGGAACGACGATCGGCGATCCTTGCGACGACTGTCACGGTCGTGGTCGTGTACATAAGACCAAGACGCTGTCGGTCAAAGTACCTGCTGGCGTGGATGACGGGGACCGGATACGCTTGTCCGGCGAGGGCGAGGCGGGCCGTAACGGAGGGCCGCCGGGCGATCTCTATGTAGAAATCAGAGTCCGTTCGCACAAGCTATTTACTCGCGATGGCGCTGATCTGGCATGTGAGGTACCCATCAGCATGGCCACCGCAGCGATCGGCGGAGAGGTTGAACTGCCGACTCTTGATGGCCACGTCTCACTGAAAGTGCCGGCCGGAACTCAGTCTGACAAAGTATTCCGGCTTCGCGGCAAGGGCGTTACAACGGTACGCGATGCTCGAAAAGGTGATTTGTTTGCCAAGGTTTCTGTTGAGACGCCAGTCAATCTGACAGCGGAACAAAAGGACCTCCTGCAACGTTTTGACGAGTCAGTGCAGACAGGCGGCGAGAAACACAGCCCGCGCGCCGGTGGATGGCTAGACAATGTGAAGCGTTTCTTCGATAGAATCAGTCAGTAGACAGAAGAAATCGATAAATAACGCTGGTAATCGGAAACCGAGGATCGCTGTTGAGTACGCCTGCCGTTCTGGCACTTGCTGATGGAACAATCTTTCGAGGAACCTCGGTCGGGGCCGATGGCCGGACCATTGGTGAGGTGGTCTTCAATACGGCGATGACCGGGTACCAGGAGATTCTGAGCGATCCATCCTATTGCCGTCAGATCGTAACGCTGACGTATCCCCACATCGGTAACACCGGCACGAATAGCGAGGATATGGAATCCTCAAAGGTGCACGCCTCCGGGCTGGTTATCCGTGATAGCTCGATGGTGAATAGCAGCTGGCGCTCTGAAAGGACTTTTCGCGAGTTTCTGGTACAGGCCAATACGGTTGCGATCGCCGATATTGACACGCGTCGATTGACTCGCATTATCCGGGAGACGGGCGCGCAGTCGGGTTGCATCATGACGGGTGATGTCAGTTATGAGATTGTGATCGAGCACGCGCGTAAATTCCCGGGTATCGCAGGTATGGATCTTGCCAAATTCGTTACCACTGACGTTTCTTACCAGTGGTGCCATGGGGTGACATTTGGGCGGGGTCACCGAGTCCTGAGTCGCCGGATAGCGCCATATCATGTTGTTGCCTATGACTTCGGCATCAAGCGCAATATCTTGCGGCTTCTTTCTGACCTCGACTGCCGCATGACGGTCGTGCCGGCAACCACGACCGCCGAAGAGGCGTTTGCCCTGGCGCCTGACGGTATTTTCCTGTCCAACGGCCCGGGCGACCCGGAGCCCTGTGATTACGCGATAGACACGATTAGTGAGTTCCTGGACGCGGGAATCCCGGTATTTGGCATCTGTCTTGGGCACCAACTGCTATCCCTTGCCGTTGGCGCAAAGACGATGAAGATGAAGTTCGGCCATCACGGTGCAAATCACCCTGTACAGGACCTCGAAACAGGGCAGGTCATGATCACTAGCCAGAATCACGGTTTCGCGGTTGATGAAGAGAGCCTGCCCGAGAATCTTGCGGCGACACACCGATCGTTGTTCGACGGCACATTACAGGGCGTGGCCGTGATGGATCGGCCCGCATTTGGTTTTCAGGGGCACCCGGAAGCAAGCCCCGGGCCACACGACCTGTTGCCGCTGTTTGAGCGCTTCATGCAGGACATGGATGCGCAGAAACGAAGCACCAAGAAATTGCATATTTCCACATAATCTAATTAAAACAATAGATTAAGAGATATACTTGAAGTGATTTATTAGAGCTGAACGATGCCGAAGCGAACTGACATCGATAGTGTCCTGATTATTGGCGCCGGCCCGATAGTGATCGGTCAGGCCTGCGAGTTCGACTATTCCGGGGCGCAAGCTTGCAAAGCCCTCAAAGAAGAGGGCTATCGGGTCATTCTGGTCAATTCGAATCCGGCAACAATCATGACCGACCCGGAGACAGCCGACGCAATCTACATCGAGCCCGTGCACTGGAAGGTGGTGGAGCGAATTATCGCCAAGGAAAGGCCTGATGCGCTGTTGCCGACGATGGGTGGACAGACTGGCCTGAACTGTGCGCTCGATCTCGCACGCGAGGGCGTGCTCGAAAAATTCAGTGTTGAGATGATCGCCGCTTCGAGAGAGGCGATTGATATGGCGGAGGATCGGGAGCTGTTCAGACAGGCCATGAGCGATATCGGGCTTGAAGTCCCCAAAGCCGAAATCGCTCATTCCATTGAGGATGCGCTCGACAAACAGGAAGGGATCGGTTTCCCGACAATCATCCGGCCGTCCTTTACTCTCGGCGGAACCGGCGGTGGTATCGCGTACAACCGTGAGGAATTTGAGGGCATTGTCACCCACGGTCTGGAGATGTCGCCGACGAATGAGGTTTTGCTCGAAGAATCCGTGATCGGTTGGAAAGAGTTCGAGATGGAAGTCGTCCGAGACAGAAACGACAACTGCATTATCGTCTGCTCGATCGAGAATCTTGATCCGATGGGTGTCCACACCGGTGATTCGATAACGGTTGCGCCGGCACAGACTCTCACGGACAAGGAATATCAGCGGCTCCGCAACGCCTCGATCGATGTCCTGCGCAAGATTGGGGTGGATACAGGCGGTTCTAATGTTCAGTTTGCCGTGAGCCCGGTAGACGGTCGTGTCCTGGTCATAGAGATGAATCCGCGCGTTTCTCGCTCATCGGCGCTTGCCTCGAAAGCGACAGGATTTCCGATCGCAAAAGTTGCCGCAAAGCTCGCTATCGGCTACACCCTCGACGAACTCAAGAATGACATCACAGGCGGCGCCACACCGGCGTCATTTGAGCCGAGCATCGACTACGTCGTAACCAAAATCCCACGTTTCACTTTCGAGAAATTTCCTGGCGCCAATGACCGACTGACCACACAGATGAAGTCAGTCGGTGAAGTCATGGCAATGGGGCGGACGTTCCAGGAATCGCTGCAAAAAGCGTTGCGTGGCCTTGAGACCGGAGTTACCGGGCTCAATGAGATCGTGACGTCTATCTCGACGGATGCTGAGCGCGACAGCCTGCGCCAGGAACTGCGCATTCCGGGTGCAGCTCGTCTTCAATACGTTGCTGACGCGATGCGTCTGGAGTTTTCGTTCGAAGATGTCGCGAAGGTGACCGGCATTGATCCCTGGTTCCTGGGGCAGATTGCGAACTTGCTCGAGTCCGAGCAAGAAATGCGTGACGTGGGGCTGGCCGGGCTGACGGAACCGATTCTGCGCTCATACAAGCGCAAGGGGTTTTCGGATGCGCGAATCGCAGAAATTCTCGAGGTTGCCGAAAAATCCGTACGTAAGCGGCGCCTCGAGCTGGATATCCACCCGGTTTTCAAACGCGTCGATACCTGCGCGGCCGAGTTTTCGACAACCACCGCATACCTGTATTCCACTTACGAAGAAGAGTGTGAGGCTGAACCCACCGGCAATCCGAAGATCATGATCCTCGGTGGTGGACCCAACCGAATTGGCCAGGGCATTGAGTTCGATTACTGCTGCGTACATGCCGCGCTTGCATTGAAGGAGACGGGCTACGAGACCATCATGGTCAATTGCAATCCAGAGACCGTGTCCACGGATTACGATACGTCCGATCGACTTTATTTTGAGTCGCTGACGTTTGAAGACGTCATGGAGATCATCCTCAGGGAGAAACCAAAGGGCGTCATTGTGCAATACGGTGGTCAGACTCCTTTGAAATTGGCGCGGGATCTCAAGGCAGCCGGCGCACCGATTATTGGCACTACGCCGGATTCGATCGATCTCGCCGAAGATCGCGAGAGGTTTCAAAAACTGGTTGAAAAGCTGCAACTCAAGCAGCCGCCCAATTGCACCGCGAGAAACAAGGAAGAGGCGCTCGATTTAGGGTCTGATGTGGGTTACCCGCTGGTGGTCCGTCCATCCTACGTTCTTGGTGGACGTGCAATGGAGATTGTCCACAATGATGAGGACCTCGGGGTGTACATGGATGCCGCAATCGATGTCTCAAATGACAGTCCGGTTCTGCTGGATCGTTTTCTCGATCTGGCGACCGAAGTGGATGTCGACTGTGTGTGTGACGGCAAACACGTCCTCATCGGCGGCGTTATGGAGCACATTGAACAGGCCGGAGTACATTCGGGCGATTCGGGATGTTCGTTGCCCCCGTTCAGCCTCACCGATGAAGTTCAACAAGAATTGATTAAGCAAGTTGTGAAGCTTGCGAAAGGGCTGAAGGTTGTCGGCCTGATGAATACTCAGTTCGCCATTCAGAACGACGTTGTTTACTTGCTCGAAGTGAATCCACGGGCTTCTCGCACGATTCCATTTGTATCCAAGGCTATTGGCGTTCCACTGGCAAAAATTGCGGCAAAGGCAATGGTCGGGGAGTCTCTAGCAAAGCAGGGCTGTATGGATCAACGCATACCGGAGTATTACTCAGTCAAGGAATCCGTGTTTCCTTTCATCAAGTTCCCCGGTGCGGACCCGATTCTGGGACCTGAGATGAAGTCGACAGGTGAGGTAATGGGCATCGGTCGTTCGTTCGGTGAGGCGTATGCCAAAGCGCAACTGGCTTCCGGCGTTGTACTGCCGCGGCAAGGCGTTGCGCTTCTGAGTGTCCGGGATCGCGACAAGGATGGCGCGGCGGAACTCGCGAAGATTCTGGTCGGACAGGGCTTTGACATAGTTGCGACACATGGCACGGCTCAACAGCTTGCTATCTCTGGAGTATTATGCCGTCGGGTGAACAAGGTCCGTGAAGGTCGGCCGCATATCGTCGACATGATCAAGAACGGTGAAATCGACTTGATCGTAAACACGACCGAAGGCAAGCAGGCTATCAATGAATCAACGTCGATTCGTGCCGAAGCGGTGCGCCGGGGTGTCACTTATTACACGACACTTGGCGCGGCGATCGCCACTTGTAACGCGATAGAGTATCTGGACGACAGTGATGTGAACCGACTTCAGGATCTGCACAAAGAGGTGGCGGCATGAACAAAGTCCCGATGACGGTTCGTGGCCATGAACTGCTGCAGGAAGAACTCAAGAAGCTGAAATCTGTAGATCGGCCTGCGGTGATCCAGGCTATCGCCGAGGCGCGTGCACACGGTGACCTCCGGGAAAATGCCGAGTATCACGCCGCAAAGGATCAACAGGGGTTTATCGAAGCGCGCATCAAGGAACTGGAAGGCAAGCTGTCGCACTTGCACGTTATTGACGTCACAGCGGTCAATGCGAACGGAAAGGTGGTTTTCGGTTCAACAGTTGACCTACTGGACGAAAACACCGGTAATAAAATTTCTTACAGAATTGTCGGCGAGGATGAAGCGGACATCAAGACGGGTTTGATCTCGTACACGTCACCAATTGCCCGTGCGTTGATTGGCAAGGCCGAAGGAGATGAAGTGTCGTTTCAGGCGCCGGGTGGCGAGAAGAATTTTGAGATACTCGCTGTCAAGTACGTCTGACGCTTGAATCCTGGCGGTTTGGGATGACGATTTTTTTCTTGTCGGGGTTCTCCCGGTAAATCAGCGCCATGTTACCAACGCGCTGCACAAGCGTTGCAGATCCGACTTTGCAGAATTCTTCGATGATCGCGTCCCGGGCATTTCTGTCGTCAACCCGAACACGCACCTTGATTAATTCGTGATGTGACAAGGTTGCCTCGAACTCAGACATCAGGGACTCTGACAAACCGGAATCACCGACCATGACAAGTGGTTTCAGTCCGTGGCCGAGTCCCCGCAAGTATTTCTTTTGTGCTTCAGTTAGTACCATTGGCGCGAAGTTTATCAATAAGCATGGGCGCGAAGTGTATCAATGAGTAAGCCTCGAAGCAGCAGCGGGGGTTTCGCGGCAGGAGTTTTGTGTTGAGCAAACCCAGAGGCACTGGACTGAGTTGGCAGCGGCGCCAGGAACGGGATCCGTATGTGCAGCATGCGCGGCGGGATGGTTGGCGTTCACGAGCGGTCTACAAGCTCGAGCAGATCGATCAGAAGGAACGACTGCTGAAGCCTGACATGCTGTGCGTTGATCTCGGCTCAGCGCCAGGAAGCTGGAGCCAATACGTGAGCGAAAAGCTGAATGGCCGGGTTCGAATTGTGGCAATTGACTTGCTGCCGATGGACGATTTGACCTCAGTCGAATTCATCCAGGGGGACTTTACCGAGGACAAGATTTTGTCCGAGATGCGAAATGCGATAGGCGAATCGAGTGTTGACCTTGTAATGAGTGACATGGCCCCCAATATCAGCGGAAATCGTGCTGTTGACCAGCCGAGGTCCATGTATCTGGCCGAACTTGCCATGGATTTTTGCAGGCAGGTCCTCAGGCCCGGTGGCAACTTCGTCTGCAAGCTGTTTCAGGGCGAAGGCATTGACCAGTTTATTGTCGCAACACGAGTTGCGTTCGAACGTGTCAAAGTCATGAAACCCAAGGCCTCCAGGCCCGGCAGCCGCGAAGTGTACTTGGTAGCGAGAAACTATCAATTGTAGTAGTGTCTAAAAGCTAGAACCTGTCTATAAAGACAGTACTCTGGTACCTCCAAACGCGGATTCTCAATGTGAATGATCTGACAAAAAATATCCTTGTTTTCGTCGTAATCATCGTCGTGCTGCTGTCGGTCGTGCAAGGCTTGTCCGGTGTCAGTGGCGGCCAGTCGCAATCCAGGGATTACTCAGATTTTCTCGATCAGGTCCGATCAGGGCAAGTATCCGTAGTAGAGATAGAAGGCGAGAAAATCCGATTCGGCAGTCGTGAGCCGCCGCCTTTCTACACAATTAGTCCTGAAACCGACAACAACACCTTGATCGGTCTCCTGGATGATAACGATGTCAAGTTCAGTGCCGCGGAACCCAAGTCGCAAAGCCTGATCGGTCAACTTCTCATCAGTTCGTTTCCAATACTCCTGCTGATAGGCGTCTGGATCTATTTCATGCGTCAGATGCAGGGCGGTGGCGGTGGCCGCGGTGCCATGTCCTTTGGCAAGAGCAAGGCACGTCTGCTGGGCGAAGACCAGGTCGGTATCACGTTTGCTGATGTTGCCGGCGTGGAAGAAGCCAAGGCCGAGGTATCGGAGGTTGTCGACTTTCTGAAGGACCCGAGCAAGTTCCAGCGCCTTGGAGGCAAGATTCCCAAAGGCGTGTTAATGGTTGGCCCGCCCGGCACTGGCAAGACATTGCTGGCGAAAGCAATTGCGGGCGAGGCGAATGTGCCGTTTTTCACGATCTCTGGCTCCGACTTCGTCGAAATGTTCGTTGGTGTGGGTGCTTCACGCGTACGCGACATGTTCGAACAGGCGAAGAAGCAGGCCCCCTGCATCATCTTTATTGATGAACTCGACGCAGTTGGCCGACATCGAGGAGCTGGGCTCGGTGGAGGTCACGATGAACGCGAGCAGACGCTTAATCAGATGCTTGTTGAAATGGATGGCTTCGAGGGCAATGAAGGCATCATCGTCATCGCTGCAACGAACCGCCCCGACGTACTGGATCCGGCGTTGCTGCGTCCCGGTCGTTTCGATCGACAGGTTGTCGTGCCGCTTCCGGATATCCGTGGTCGTGAGCAGATCCTCAAGGTACACATGCGCAAGGTCCCGTTGGACGATGATGTGAAGCCAAATTTGATCGCACGTGGCACGCCCGGATTCTCTGGTGCGGATCTGGCCAACCTGGTCAACGAGGCAGCGTTGTTTGCGGCCAGAGCAAATCTGCGGGTCGTCAGCATGGAGCATTTCGAGAAGGCCAAAGACAAGATCATGATGGGGACGGAGCGGCGCTCCCTGGTCATGAGTGAGCAGGAGAAGCTCAATACGGCCTACCATGAAGCTGGCCACGCCATCGTTGGCTACCTCGTACCGGAACATGACCCCGTTTACAAAGTGACAATCATTCCGCGCGGTCGTGCTCTCGGTGTGACGATGTACTTGCCGGAAGAAGATCGCTACAGCATATCGAAACAACGACTCGAAAGTTCGATCTCCAGCCTGTTCGGAGGCCGAATCGCGGAGGACATGATTCTGGGTTCTGGTGGAGTGACAACCGGTGCGTCGAACGACATCGAACGGGCGACGGAAATTGCTCGTAATATGGTGACCAAGTGGGGCTTGTCCGACCGCCTTGGCCCACTGACATACAGTGAAGACGATGGAGAAGTTTTTCTCGGACGTTCCGTCACGCAACACAAGCAAGTGTCCGACGAAACGGCGCACACCATCGACGAAGAGGTGCGCACCATTATCGATGAGAATTACGCGCGCGCGGAAAGACTGCTCAAGGAGAACGTCGATAAACTGCACACTATGGCCAAAGCACTCGTCATGTATGAGACGATAGGCGCAACGCAGATTAAGGACATCATGGAAGGTCGCGAGCCCCAGCCGCCCGAAGACTGGGACGATTCACCGGACTCGGACTCGGATCCTGATCCGGATGCATCGAAACCCGAAACCGAGGCAACGGGTTCGATCGGTGGACCGGCAAGCGAACACTAGACAATACCGGTCCATAACGCTTAGCCCAGGCACCTGATGTTGCATTTAGGCACCATTGAACTGGATTGCCCGGCAGTCATGGGCATTCTGAACATTACTCCAGACTCGTTCTCGGACGGTGGCCGTTTCACGGTGCCGGCCACAGCCTTGCTGCAAGCGGAAAAGATGGCGACTGATGGGGCCGCGATCATTGATATCGGCGGCGAATCGACAAGACCGGGCGCCAAAACAGTGAGCGAACAGGAAGAAATTGATCGGGTAGCTCCTGTGATTGAGGCTGTGTATGGCGCCGTCGATGTGCCGATTTCTGTCGATACGAGCAAACCCGGTGTCATGCGCGCAGCCGTTGCGGCGGGCGCCTCGATGATCAACGATGTTCGCGCACTGGGAATGGACGGTGCTCTTGAGACTGCCGCCGAGCTGCAGCAACCGGTTTGTCTGATGCACATGCTCGGCAAGCCAGCGACCATGCAGGTCGATCCACAATATGATGACGTTGTGCGTGCGGTCACACAGTTCTTGCGCGATCGCGTGGCACAATGTGTTCAGGCCGGGCTGGGCAAGGATCTTATCGTCATTGACCCGGGTTTTGGATTTGGCAAGACACCGGCGGACAATATCGGGCTGCTCGCGAATCTGCGACAATTACTCGATATCGGCCAGGCGGTATTGATCGGTGTTTCGCGGAAATCGACCCTCGGTACGATCACAGGCCGGGAGGTTGACGGACGTCTGGCGGGCAGTGTCGCGGCGGCGGTACTTGCTGTAGAGCGAGGGGCGAAAATCATTCGTGCCCACGACGTCGCCGAGACTGTTGACGCTTTGCGCGTGGTACGTGCGGTTATTGAATCGGACAGCAACAAATGAGCAAACAGATTTTTGGAACGGATGGTGTGCGCGGTACAGTCGGCGCTAATCCAATGACGGTCGACTTCACGATGCGCCTGGCCAGTGCGGCTGCGCAGGTGCTGGTGCCCGAAGGTGGCACAGTAGTGATAGGCAAGGACACTCGCTTGTCCGGCTATATGTTCGAGTCGGCGCTGGAGGCCGGATTTGTTGCCGCAGGAGCGGATGTTCTGCTTATTGGTCCGCTGCCGACACCTGGCATCGCGCGTTTGACGCAGGAATTTGAAGCGGATCTTGGCGTCATGATATCTGCGTCGCATAACCCCTATGACGACAATGGCATCAAGTTTTTTGATCGTTCAGGGTCCAAGCTCTGTGACGACATCGAGCGCGAAATCGAAAAGCACCTGAAGCGTCCGGCGATAACACGCGAATCAAGCGGCTTGGGCAAAGCGAAACGGATCGATACGGCCAGAATTCGCTATCAGGATTTCTGTGCTTCGACATTCCCGGACGAGCTTAGTCTCGAGGGCGTCAAAGTGGTATTCGATGGTGCCAATGGAGCGGGCTACAAAGTCGGGCCGAGAACGATTGCTAACCTGGGTGCAGAGGTAATTCCGATCGGTTGTTCGCCGAATGGCCGCAATATCAATGATGGCTGTGGCTCGACGAGTCCGGAGTTCCTGCAGCTGACTGTTCCAGCCGTTAAGGCGGACGTTGGCCTGGCGCTCGATGGGGATGGCGATCGTGTTGTGATGGTGGACGAAAATGGCGAATTGATCGACGGCGATCAGCTGCTGTATATCCTCGCAACTGCGCGGCAGCGTGACGGTCGGTTGCATGGACCTGTCGTAGGCACGGTGATGAGCAATCTCGGACTGGAGCATGCGCTGGGTGAGGCCAATATTGAGTTTTGCCGGGCAAGTGTTGGCGATCGCTATATTCTCGAAAAACTGAAAGAGACAGGTGGGACTATCGGTGGCGAGACCTCCGGCCACATGATCGTTCTGGATCAAACCACAACGGGAGATGGCCTGATTTGCGCGTTGCAGGTTCTCGCGGTGATGAAACAGACCGGCAAGCGCTTGTCAGAGCTGGTCTCCGGGATGCCAAAATACCCGCAGACAATGGTCAATGTCCGGACGGACAATCGCTTCGATCCGGACGCTTCGCCTGCGATTCAGGACGCAGTTTTGGCCGCCGAAAATGAACTCGCAGAAACGGGCCGCGTCGTGCTGCGGGCATCGGGAACGGAGCCCATGATCCGGGTGATGGTCGAAGGTGAGGATGAGGATAAGGTCGTTGCACTGGCCAAGCGACTCGCTGAGGTTGTCACAGAGGCTGCAAGCTGAGCGGGGCCCCGCAAACCTGAGCCCTTTCCGCGTTGATTTGCCGGGTTAGCCTCGGTATCCTTGCGCGCCTTTTAAGGCAGAAGTCCTTCGCAATCGACTTGAGGGGCTTCCGGGGACAACATGGTCATGCGCGATTTTTTGGTTGCTGGCAATTGGAAGATGAATGGTGATACGGCGAGCAATGCCAAGCTCGTTGCAGGCATTGTTGCAGGCGCGCCAGAGTCAGGCAGGGTAAAGCTCCTGATTTGTCCGCCATTTCCGTATCTTGCGGCGATTGCGGCAGCGGTTGAAGGTAGCAAGGTTGCGGTCGGCGCACAGAATGTCTCGGAGCATGAGTCGGGCGCGTTCACCGGTGAAGTCGCGCCTGGCATGTTGCGCGACATCGGCTGCGAGTACGTGATTGTTGGGCATTCCGAGCGACGCTCATTATATGGCGAGACCAGCTTTGCAGTTGCCGCGAAGCTCAAAGCTGCCCTGGAAGCCGGCTTGAAGCCAATATTGTGTGTGGGCGAAACTCTGGAGCAACGCGAGAGCGGCGGCACGGAGTCGGTCGTCGAAGTGCAGCTGGGAGCAGTAATCGACAAAGTCGGAATTGCGGCCCTGGCCGCTGTCGTCATCGCTTACGAGCCGGTCTGGGCGATCGGCACAGGCGTGACAGCGAGCCCCGAGCAGGCGCAGGATGTGCATAGCCATATTCGTGCGGTAATAGCCGGCCACGATGCCGGTATTGCTGAGTCGACACAAATTCTGTACGGCGGCAGCATGAAAGGCGAAAATGCAGCAGGATTGCTGGCTATGGCTGATATTGATGGCGGATTGATCGGTGGGGCGTCATTAAAAGCAACTGATTTTTTAGCGATCGCAAAGGCGGCCGCTCAAGGTTGAGGATTAAATGGACACCATTCAAAAGATCGCATTGATTACACATACGGTGATTGCCCTGGGGATCATCGCGCTCGTATTGTTGCAACGCGGCAAGGGTGCGGATGCCGGAGCGGCGTTCGGTGCAGGCGCGTCGGGCACGGTGTTTGGCGCTCGTGGGTCAGGTAGCTTCTTCTCACGGGCAACGGCAGTATTGGCGACGGCTTTTTTTGCCAGCAGCCTGACGCTTGCCTACTTGAGTAGCCAACGGTCTACAGGGCCCGATAGCCTGCTGGAGGATGCGCCGGTTGTTGAGACTCCCGCAGAGGAGATACCCGTTGTGAACGAGGAAATGCCGATCATGGATATGCCCTCGCTCGAACCGGCGGACGATTCCGATGAGCTTCCGGCGCCCGAGGTGGAATTGCCGGAGCTGGACGAAGATGCATCGGCCGAGCGAGATAGCCAGTAACCCTGGTACGAAGGACCGGACTACGATTGCTCTGGTGGTGGAATTGGTAGACACGCTGTCTTGAGGGGGCAGTGGCGCAAGCCGTGCGAGTTCGAGTCTCGCCCAGAGCACCAAACTGGTAACACCGATATGATGAGTGCCCTTACAAGGGTGTATTCAGATCGCACCACACTGATACAATGACGCGCTTATTCATGGGCGCATAGTCGCGCCGGACCTCGGGCACCAATGCTACAAGAGTACTTTCCTATTCTGGTTTTTCTTGGCGTCGCAGCGGGTATCGGTCTCGTCCTGCTTGGCCTCGGTTTCTTGATTGGCAAAGGTGCCAAGTACCCCGAAAAACTCTCGCCATACGAGTGTGGTTTCGAGGCATTTGAGGATTCACGGACGAAATTCGACGTTCGTTACTACCTGGTTGCCATCCTTTTCATCATTTTTGATCTTGAGATCGCCTTCCTGTTTCCATGGGCGGTATCGCTGGATGCCGTCGGCCGTTTTGGATTGATCTCGATGGCCCTGTTTCTCGCAATCCTGGTTGTGGGTTTCATTTATGAATGGAAAAAAGGGGCACTGGAATGGGACTAGCCAGTTCAGCCGACGCCGCGAGGCCTGGTTCAATCGACGATAGCGAAGCGGCAGGCGACAGTTTGCAGAAAAAGGGATTCGTCGTTACGAGCGTAGATGCCGTGATGAATTGGGCGAGGACCGGTTCGCTTTGGCCCATGACGTTTGGACTGGCCTGTTGCGCAGTCGAGATGATGCACGCCGGCGCCTCGCGTTACGACCTTGATCGTTTCGGCATAATTTTTCGGCCGAGCCCGAGACAGTCAGATTGCATGATCGTTGCCGGCACGTTGACGAACAAGATGGCGCCCGCACTTCGCAAGGTCTATGACCAGATGCCCGAGCCCCGTTGGGTGGTATCGATGGGCTCGTGTGCCAACGGCGGTGGTTACTATCACTACTCCTATTCCGTAGTGCGTGGTTGTGACCGCATCGTTCCTGTCGATGTCTATGTTCCAGGCTGTCCGCCGACCGCGGAAGCCCTTATCTATGGGCTCATGCAACTGCAAAACAAAATTCGTCGCACGAGTACGATAGCCAGATAATTAATAAGAAATGACTAATCGGCACGAGACATTGGCGGCTCGGTTGGATGAGCGCTTCGGCGAGCAGGTGACGCGCATTGCGTCGAACTGTGGCGAACTGACCTACGAGGTCGGCAAAGATGATCTGATCGCTGTTGCGACGGCTTTAAGGAACGAAGGCGAGTTCGGTTTCGAAATGCTCATGGACGTCTGTGGTGTCGACTATTTGAGCTATGGAAGCGACGAATGGACCACATCAAGTGCTACTGGCACAGGGTTCAGCCGTGGCGTCGAGCGCGAGCCGGTCATTCTTGATGAGGCCGATGAGTTTGACGCAAAACGTTTCGCTGTCGTCTACCACCTGCTGTCGCTGCAGCACAATATTCGCCTGCGATTGCGCGTCTATACCGGAACCGGCAATCCGCCTGTCATCAAGTCAGTTGTCGATATCTGGAACGGGGCCAACTGGTTCGAGCGTGAGGCGTTCGACATGTACGGCATCCTGTTTGAAGGTCATCCTGATTTGCGGCGCATATTGACCGATTACGGCTTTATCGGGCATCCGTTCCGCAAGGACTTCCCGCTGGTCGGCAATGTTGAAGTGAGCTACGACCCTGAGAAGGGGCGAGTGGCCTATCAGCCAGTCAGTATCGAACCGAGGACGCTGGTTCCGCGAGTCATACGTGACGACAATCGTTACTCAGCCGATCTGAAGGATGACGTCGATGGCTGAGATTCAGAGTTACACGATGAATTTCGGTCCGCAGCACCCGGCCGCGCACGGCGTCTTGCGGTTGGTGCTGGAACTTGATGGGGAAGTGATCCAGAGGGCCGACCCACATGTCGGACTCTTGCACAGGGCTACTGAGAAGCTCGCCGAGTCCAAGCCGTTCAACCAGTCAATCGGGTACATGGACCGCCTCGATTACGTGTCGATGATGTGCAACGAACACGCCTACGTCATGGCGATCGAGAAGATGCTCGGTGTCACCGTGCCTGTCAGGGCGCAGTACATCCGTGTCATGTTTGACGAGATCACAAGGATTCTCAATCACCTGTTATGGCTGGCCGGGCACGGTCTTGATATCGGTGCCATGACGGTGTTCCTGTACTGCTTCCGTGAGCGGGAAGACCTAATGGACTGCTACGAAGCGGTCTCGGGTACACGAATGCATGCGACGTATTACCGACCGGGTGGCGTCTACCGCGACTTGCCGGACTCGATGCCGAAATACCAGGAGTCAAAATTTCGCAGCAAGAAGGAAATCGACCGACTGAATTCAATCCGTGAGGGATCGATACTCGATTTTGTTGAAGCGTTCACAGACAAGTTTCCGGGATGCGTCGATGAATACGAAACACTGCTGACCGATAACCGTATCTGGAAGCAGCGCACCGTCAATATTGGTGTTGTCTCTCCGGAACGTGCGATGCAACTGGGGTTCTCGGGCCCGATGTTGCGCGGCTCAGGTGTCGAGTGGGATTTGCGCAAGAAGCAGCCGTACGAGGTGTACGACCAGGTTGATTTTGATATTCCGGTCGGTACAAATGGCGACTGTTACGACCGCTACCTGGTTCGCGTCGAAGAGATGCGGCAGTCGAACCGGATCATCAAGCAGTGCGTCGATTGGCTGCGCGAGAATCCGGGCCCCGTGATGGTGGATGATCACAAATTCGTAGCGCCAACGCGTGTCGAGATGAAAGACGACATGGAATCGCTCATCCATCACTTCAAGTTGTTTACAGAAGGCTATTGCGTGCCTGAAGGCGAGGCTTATGCCGCCGTGGAGCATCCGAAGGGCGAATTTGGCGTGTACCTGGTATCCGATGGCGCGAACAAGCCATACCGCATCAAAATTCGTGCCCCGGGTTTTGCGCACATATCCGCTATGTCGGAGATGGTTGAGGGGCACATGCTGGCGGATGTCGTGGCCGTTATCGGCACACAGGACATCGTGTTTGGAGAGGTGGATCGATGAGCGAATCGAGTCT
>Ga0255052_10000415_pt1 | contig 34715 bp, 34 predicted proteins | sample JV7_2_21_MG_FD_188632 | JGI IMG/M metagenome (GOLD analysis project Ga0255052, IMG submission 188632) | Seawater microbial communities from Jervis Inlet, British Columbia, Canada - JV7_2_21 | ecosystem: Environmental > Aquatic > Marine > Inlet | place: Canada: British Columbia | collected...
CTGAAAAAGGGGGGAACCGCAGTCTATGAGGTAACTGGATTCTCCTATGGTTATCTTATATCCGATGCTTTTACCCATCCTCGAGAATGGCCCAAAGTCACCGAGTACGCGTATTGTTATTCCATCAATCATCTGAAAGATATATTAGCATAAAAAACAGAACCAATGTAAGAGCAGCGTCCTTTGCGATAAAGCCTTCCATAAAAATGGTGGCACGTAGCTAAATTGCACCCGCCAGCGAGGAGAAAAAAAGAGGTCGTTACGCTTGTTTTATGCTATTTCGTTAGAAGAACAGATGAAACACAGCAAAAAAATATCTCATGCACCAAATTCAAAGTCTGCTGAATCATCACTCACCACAATCAAAGGCCGCTGTTACAGTCTTATCAGCATCCATTGTGACCTGACATTGTCCTGTTCCAATGCATCCACCACCCGACCAACCATTAAAAAAGTCGTAAATACCATCTGGTGTAGCTGTCAGTGTTACATCTGTGCCAAAATCATAGGTCTCTGAACAGTCTGACGGGGCTATTGCTGCTGGCTCTGGCATTCCTGCACCCCCACCACTACAGTTAATTCCCCCGGGGTTGCTCGATGCGGTTCCAGAACCACAGCCTTCCAATTCAACCGTGAGGGTGTATTGCTGTTGCGACTCAAAGATTGCAATGCATGTCTTGTCATCGTTCATGGTAATATTCACAGTGTTCGTGGTTTCAACCACTGTATTCACGTGACTAAAATCTCCACCTCCGCCGCAATCGCCACTCCAGGCAACAAAGGTTGAGCCTTCACTTGGTATAGCTGTTAATGTTACCTCTGTGCCCTCATCGTATTTCTCTGAACAGTTTCCTCCACAGCCAATCCCTGATGGGCTGCTAGTTACGGTTCCAGAACCTGAGCCTGACGTGGATACCGTAAGGGTGTATTCCTGCTGGATAGGAGAGGACAAAGTTGTTGCACATTTAACTACATTATTAGAGTCTGTATTTCCCACCTCATCCTTGGCCCTTACTCCAAAACATCTGGTCGTTGAGTAGCCGACCGAAACTGTAAAACTTGTATTTCCTGTCACAGAAAAAGCAGGCGATGCAAAGACATCAGGAGAAGATGATGAAAAGACATCTCCGGGCATATCTGACATGAATATCAAGTACTCTATGCTTGGTGCAGGCGTTACATTATCAGAAGCCGCTGACCACGACAGAAGTATATTGTCCTCAGAGGCATCTGCTGTCTCAATGCCATTAAATACCGGCGGCGTTATATCCTCAACCGATACCATGTTTATACTGACTTTCTGGTCTCCTCCGTCAAAGTGTGCAAAGGTGTCCCCGGTAAAGAGCAATATGGAATTTTCGTCAAAGGCCTCGACCGTAATATGCCATAGTCTGCAATTTTTAACCTCAAATACCTCTTCAATTGCCTCGCTTCCAAAATCACATATTTCCTTCTCAATTGTTGTTTCGCCGGGAGAAGAGAAACTGATTTCTATACAGCTTACTTCCAGAGGAATTGCCTGAATTGACTGCATATCGGCAGTAATTTCACGGTGTCCAAGATTAATTGACACGGTTGTCGTACTTGAAATGCTGCTGCTTCCCCCTCCGCCTCCGCAGGAGACAATCATCAGGGATAACACAATAAAACCTATGTAAAATAAATACCTCATACCTTTATCTCCATTTTCAGTGTTTTTTTTACAAAAGTACCTGTTTTTTGACTATTATTCAGCTCTCATCCTTAAAAAGGGGTTATGGTCGCTTTAGTATTTTTATCGGTTAAATATTAAGACGTTATGTCGACGTATATTATATATTTACAACTTAACTGCAATTACTAAGGGAAAACCAATTCAATGGTTACATTTGTTAGTGACCCTGCAGGTTCAAGCGCTACAGGAGGCACTCCCATCAGGCCTGTAGAATCCTGGCTCACATCAGAAGCTGTTCCATTATCAGTTGAAGTACCAACTACAACGGAGTTACTGGTAAATCTCTTCGACACTGCAGCGGGTACCGGCTCTATACCCCCGGGCGGCCCGCCCATCGGTACACAACTCATGTTACCGTTACCAATGGTCACTGTATCGCTCACGTCCTCATTTATGCTCTTAAACAGGACTTCACCTTCAAGTACCATTGCACACGACTTGGTAAAATCATCTCTGCCTTCCGCCCATATAATAAACTTGGTTCCTCGTGCCGCTGCTACTGCAGTGGGTGTATGAATCTCAAGGTCTGACCTGCCGACTACGACCTTTAAAGAACCGTCAATAAGCTTGTATATAGATTTAGACCTTTTCTTCTCAGGGCTGTATATATATTCCTCGACAACCACCCTGCTCAGTTCCCCGAGATTAAGAATGCTGTCATCTGTAAAGAAAAGCTTTGTTCTGGATTTCTTGTCTGTCTCCACAGTATCTTTCAGCAAAAGACGCATCTGTGGCACTGCGTCGCTTCTCTGCTCATCCCTTATCAGATATACATTCTTTTTCACTGCCAGAACCTCTCCTGCCTCTGTAGCAGAATAGGCCCAGGGTTTACAAATGAAAATCAAAGCAAGGCAAACCATTAATATCAAACTATGTTTTTTCATAATACACCTACCGTTAGGAATAGTCCTGTTATACTCCTGTCATAATCGAATATACTCAGGTTAGATTCATTTATAGTATAACTCTCTGTCAAAGAAATTGCCAGTCTTTTCGAAAGCAAGTAAGTTAGCCTGACAGAATACTGCTGCATCTTGTCTGAGCGGCTCTCGCCGGAGCCGGGAAAGTCATCCCTGTACTTTCTCTTGTTATACTCGGCTGAAGCATATACATACAAAGGCGGCAGAATCTTATAGGTAAGCTCTGCTCCCAACCTGTGACCATTGAATGACCAATGGCTTTCCTCCGCCCTGTTAAAATCACCGTAATAATATACATCACCTGTCAGTCTGTCTAAATAGAGATACTGTTTCAGGCCGATGGTATGCTGATGCCCCGAGCGTATAGAGTTTGTCTCAAATAAATCCGAGTCCCAGTAATTGAGGTCCTTGTATTCATAAACCGCATCTGCTGAAAGCTGTTTAGTCTCACGCACGGAAACTTTGCCGTATAAAGTATGGAATCTGCTGTAGCGGTCACTTCCAAGACGCGTATACTCAAATGAGTAACCCACTGAGGGCCTGAAAATGTCGGAAACGGCTAATTCCAAAGAAGGGGTTATTTTATGGTAATGCACATTATAACTGCTAAGGTGCACATGAAGACTCTGATAAAAATTATAATCCGCCTTAAGCTTATATACACCTTTCTCATAAAGTGTAGCACCTGCCGTTACATATGCCAGCGCCCTTACGTCATCATCTCTGTCTCCACCAACAGGCGGGTTTGAAGGCTCTATGATTACATTACTGTCATACTGGCCTCCAAAGGCAATGCTAAGCCTGTAGGGCCTTTCACTGACCTCTTTCCCGCAGGTCTCAATCAATTTTGAAGCATGGGCCTTTAATGATTCGTCTTCAGTAAGTGACATGAATTTTGAAAGGATCTCTTCGGACTTGTCACATTTGGATGCGTTATGGTAGAGGCGGCCAAGCTCAAGATAAGCATCTACAGCTGAAGAGTCAAGATCCAGGGTCTTGTAAAGCATTTCCTCGGCCTCCTCGTAACGGCCAAGCCTTGAATATGCAACCCCGGTATAATATGCTGCCTCCGGATTTTCAGGCGACAGCTCCATCGCCTTTTTAAGCAATGAGAGGGCATCGTTCATTTTACCGTCATTTAACTTCTGGATGCCCTGAGCAATGTACAGGTCATAATCTTCTGCACCGGCATGAAATGAAAAGATTACAAAAAGAAACAGAAATATTATTTGTATTTTGAAAAATTTTTTTAGAAAAATAGGGGCCCCTTCTGTTTTAACTACGAGCGTTAGATTATTTTTAAAAAGAATTTATGTGAATAATTCTTTCATAAACCTGCCTGTTTTGTCAAGACAAAAATTCATTCTTCCTCATTGAAGCAGGAAGATTAATCAATGCCAGAAACCTTACGTGATTCCATGTGTATATAACACAAGTTAATACATATCAAGCATGGTTGCATTTCTCAAAACTTCATCTGTTGCAGAAACAAGTTCAGAAAAATTCTGAGAGTTAAGGATTGCAATAGATGCATAAACAGATAAAGTATGGAACAGCTTTAAATCATCAATATTGAACATTTTCTCTGTTGTGTTACTGAGGTTTATTACTCCAAAATTACGGCTTTTGCTCTTCAGGGGAACGCATAGCATTGATTTAATTTTTATTCTGCCGGGTATAAACCGCGAATCCATCATTACATTGTTTACTAACTCAGCTTTACCGGTTTTCAGCACATCACCAGCAATCCCCTCTCCTAAAGCAAATTTCATTTTTGTTTCGGTCTTTGCTCCAAAGGCAGCCAGAATTGAAAGCGATTTTTCCTCATGATCAAAGAGCATTATAGAACCGTTATTGGCATCTACTATATTCTTTGCTTCTTCCAGTATAATCTTACATGACTCCCTGATATCCATACAGGAAAAGATATCCAGTTTATTTTTCTTTAATTTCGTAAATTCACTGTCAATCCTTCTTAACCTCTGGCTCATGGAATTAAGGATTTTAAATACCAGGGTCGGGTCCCTGTTTATAGATGAAAAAAGCTTTTTCTTGTTAATGCTCAAAACCCTTGTCTTGCCCGAGGCTGAGGCAGTTGCAGAACGTGACAGTCTGTCAAACAAAGCCATCTCCCCGAAGATTTCCCCCTTCTCAATGGTTGCAATATTAAGGCTTCCTGTCGGGGTCTCTTTTGATATTTTTACTTTGCCGGATTGTATTACATACATCACCTCGCCTTTTTCGCCTTCTCTGCAGATAACCTCACCGTCATCATAAACCCTTCCAAGCTCACCGTCTTTCATGACCCCTTCCCCATCAAAATTCTTACAAATTCCCTCCATATATTAAGATGCATAGGCAAACTAATGGCTGTATTGAATATGTTTTTATACCGCTCGTTACCGGTAAACATATCCCAAAGGATAGAGCTGAACCTTTTTGGGTCATCAGGGTCCATCTGCTCGTCTTTAACAACCTGGAGCATTCCCTTGGTCAGCAGTTTATATGTCCTGTATAAATCAGTAATCGTATACAGGTAGGCCCCAAACCAGTTGTCAATTATCAGGCTCTTATAAGCCGGGTAATAGTGCTCTCGGAAATGCTGTTTGCTCACTCCCTGAAACACAGCAGTTTTCGCAGCAGCCTTTCCCATCATGTAAGCAGCCCCCATACCATCTTTGAAAAGCCTTGTTGAGCCTGCATCTCCGCACATAACCACCCTGTCAGCAAACGGCACCTTCGGCGCCCTGATATTCATCTTTGGGAGACAACGACATTTTAGCTCATACTTTACATTTTTTGGCAGGATATTTTTAACAACCGGGTTTCCAAGGAATTCTTCCACCGCATTAACGCCCAGCTTTTTACCTAAAATACATAAAGTTACATAGGTGCCCTTGGGAATCATCGCAGTAAATTTTATATCCTTTAAAGGAAGAAGAAAAAAATGGATAGAATTCCCAAAATATTCTGAAATTATATTACTGTCAAAGCCTATCTCTGCTATCGCAGTGGTAGTTGTAACCGGTTTTTTATATCCAAACCCTATATCTTCAAAGATCTTTGATGTGCTGCTGTTTACCCCGAATGCCCCGACCACAAGGTCCGGCTCATGGACTTTTTGATCCTGAGAAAACAGGACAGGCCTGTTGTTTTTGTAATCAATCCGGTCAACCCTTACAGGGCTATGAACAGCCCCTTCCTTAACAGCCGTATCAAGCAGAAATTTATCAAAGCTCTCCATTCCACTGCCGATAATACCTTTGGGCCCCCCGCCCCTATATACAGTAGCTATGGTTTTTTCATGAGCAGGGGTTGCGATATAAACACTTCCGTGATTTGTGTGGAGATTATAGGAATTGATACCTTTCTGGACTACTGAATCCGGGAGATTTATGCCCTCAACCGCAAGTGTCTGGACAAGGAGTTCCGAGATTACTCCGCCGCACCTGTTACAGCCTGCCGGGCCATCTTTAGTGAAATCCTTGGGCTCAAAAATGGTAACATTTAATTTTTTTCCGACCATCTTTGCCATTTTGAGCGAAAAAATGGTAAAGAAAGAACCTGTCGGGCCACCGCCTATGACGGCAATTTCAGCACCGTCATCCAAAAAAAACTGGTCATCTTTCCCGGACGCTTCAATCAATTGAATGCCTCACACTAAACCTGGGGGACAATCATGTTTTTAAAGAAATTTTCCCGAAACTAAACTATAACAGAATCTATGTTTTACTTGCCGGTAATCTTAAAACTGCCCCTGAACAGCTAAGAACAGACCGTTCCTCAAATTGAAGGATTTCAGAATCAGATATTTCAGAGATACAGCTACTCATATAGGTATAAATATTAGGTTATCACAAGAAATATCCAGTTGCAAATGGTGAGGGAAGGATTTATTTTTCTCAACAACTGACAACAATGATTACATATACAGGTTTCCGTTTTTCAGGCCCCGGGAAGCAGGGAAAATCTAAAAAATTACGGACAGTCTGTCTACAGCCTTCCGTAAACGGATTGCCAGGATTTTGTTTAATCCTTTTAAAATCTTTATCCCGGTATAAGGGTGGGACTGCAAGAGGGAATCTAATGCCTCACGTCTTAGGATAATCAACTCTGAATCCTCAGGAGCTATAACTGTCGCAGAGCGGGGGTGTTCGTCAACCAGGGAAAGCTCGCCTACGAAAGAGCCTTTACTAAGAAGGGCAAGCACTATCTGCCTACCTTTGAACTCTGTCTGTTTTTTTACCTCTAATCTGCCGGAAACAATAAAGCCAATAAAATCTCCGGGGTCACCTTCGCTGAATACTGTAGTGCCGGCAGGATAATTGACCATTTCAAAATAATGAAGAATCTGCTCCAGCTCTTCATCATTTAATAAATGAAATATCTTTACCTCATCTTTTAATTCAAAAATGATTTTCTTTAAATCATTTTTCATTAAATATCACAATCCGCGCCAAATTCGCAAGGAAAAAGAAAGATTATTTTCCTAAGTGGCGGCATTTATTTCTTTAAGTTTATTTTTCATTTTCTGTATTAATTTTGCAAAAGATTCCTGTTTGAGAATTTTACCATACTGGCTTCTGTAGGTACTGACAAAACTCACTCCCTCGATAACAACATCGTAAATCCACCATTTACTATCCCTGAGTTTGACCTTGTAATCAATTGGTATATCAACCTTTTTTGTTGCAATCGTAGTGCTGACCATCGCATATTTACCGCCACTCTTAATCGACTCTTTATCATATGTGACTTTTTCGTCAGTATAAGCCTCGATCTTGCTAATATACGATGCCTCAAGCAGCTCTGAGAAAACCGAGACAAACTCTTTCTGCTCCTCAGAGGTTCTCTTTTTCCAGTGTCTGGCCAATATACGTTTGCCCATCTCCTGGAAATCAAAACGGTCTCTGATTAATGCCCTCATTTTATCGCGTCTTTCTGCCTTTTTATCGGGGAGAGAAAGATTTTTATCTCTTAGGATGTTAAGGATAGATTCTATAGTAGATTTTATAGCTGTCTTTGGTGCACTGTTTGCTTCAACCGGCGCAAATAAAATCAAGGTACAGAATGTTACTATAAATAAAAAGATCAGGGTTTTTCTAGCCTTCATTTAAACCTCCCTACAGCTAATTTAAATCAATTTTTATTCCTTATCAAAGATATACTTGCCTACCAGCTCTTCCAGATCTATAGTTGATTCGGTCTCTAAAACTTCTCCCCCGGGTTTAATATATTCTTCTGATCCCCCGGGGCTGATCTTTATGTATTTATCTCCGATGATGCCCTGTGTCCTTATAGAAGCTATGGAATCTTCCTGAATTTGAACATCAGGGTCAAGCAGCATCACCACTGATGCCTCGTAATCATGAAGATCTATTTTAGAGATCTTGCCAACGGTAACACCTGCAATTTCAACGGTTGCGCCCTCCTTAAGGCCTGAAATGTTTGAAAAATATGCCTTAACTGGATACTGGTTCGTGCCAAAAAGAGTAACTTCCCCCAATTTCACTGACAGGTAAAATATGCAAAGAAGCCCCATAATTAAAAAAATCCCGACACCGGTTTCAATGTTTATTTTTCTCATAATTATTCACCCTCCATGCTCTTACTTGAATATAACGTGCCCATTGTTGTTTCTACAAAATCCTTAATGACCGGATTATCCGAAAGCTGGAATTCCTCCGGGGTCAGATAGTCCTGAACAACACCGTTGTAAAGCAATGCCACATAGTCGGCAAGCTTAAATATCTTCGGGACATCATGGCTGACTATAACAGCTGTATAACCTAATCGTGCCTGACTTCTGAAGAAAACACGGTATATTTCATTGCTCTTGGCAACATCAAGGCCTGTTGTCGGTTCATCAAAAAAAACTATCTTAGGATTTAACACAAGTGCCCGAGCAAGCCCTACTCTTTTTTTCATTCCGCCGCTTATCTGTGCGGGATACTTTTCGTTACTCCCCTTGATATCCATCAAAGCCAGTTTCTCATTTACAATATCTCCGATTTCCTTCTCCGGGGTCTTGGTCCGCTCCCTCAGGGGAAGGGCAACATTATCAAAAACTGTCATTGAATCAAAAAGCGCTGAATTTTGGAAAAGAACACCGAAATTAGTCCTGATGCCCCTCAGTTCCTTTTTTCTTATATTGTTTATATCCTTGCCGTAAACCAGCACCTTGCCTCTGTCAGGACTAATCAGTCCGAGTATATGCTTTATGATTATACTCTTCCCCGTCCCGCTGCCTCCAACAATAACAGTTGTTTTCCCCTCTGATATGGAAAGGTTCGTTCCCCTTAAAACGTGCTGCGGGCCAAAACTCTTCTCCACATCAACGAGCTGTATAACAGGCTTTCCGTTCATATAAGCACCGAAGTTAGAAAAAAATCGAATACCAGAATAGAGACCGAGGATAAAACTACTGCACTTGTAGTAACCCTGCTGACCCCCTCGGCGCCAAAACCGGCACCTCGCTCCAAATGAACAAAATACCCCTTTGCAGAACAGATCCATACAATCAGCAGGCCAAAACACAGGGATTTTACCAGTCCCATATAGATGTCTTTGAATTCCACGGTTTTGTAGATGCTTGAGAAGTAGGCCCCTTCGTTTGCCCCGAGGAGACCTACCCCAACCAAATAACCACCGAAAATGCCTACTACATCAAAAATTGAAGTCAGCAATGGCAGGGCAATAATTCCGGCAACAAATTTAGGAACCATAATATATTTGTGCGGATCAATAGCCATACAGTCCAGTGCGTCAATCTGTTCTGAAATACGCATTATGCCTATTTCAGCACAGATTGCCGATCCAGCCCGGCCTGTAACCATAAGTGCTGCTAAAACCGGGCCTAACTCCCTGATAAGACTCAGGGCAACCGCCGAACCTAAAAGTCCGTCTGCACCAAATTTTCGCAGTGTATTATGACCCTGCAGCCCGAGGACCATACCGGTAAAAGCACCCGTGAAAAGAATAACAAATATTGACAGCGTCCCGATAATGTATGTCTGTTTGATAATAGGGGCAATCTTGTAAGGAGGTTTAAAAGTACTTATGAAGGAGTAAAAAAGAAATATCCCCATCCTGCCGGCTTGATTAACATAATAAAGGGAAACCTCCCCAATTTTTTCAAAAAACCTTAACATCTTCTCCTGTAATCAGCTGGAATTAAAGAATATTAATTTATTATACACATTTTTTCGCTGTCATTCTATTTTAACTTTAAGAATGCGAAATTATATAAAATACTGGAAATAGCCTCAGGTTTCAGACCCCTTTAAATTCTAAACGCCAGGGTATGGAACATTACTTTTTGATCTTATTTTTCCGGTACTGGTGATAAATATCCCTGAAAGCAGCATAGGGATCCAAAGCGTCTTTTTTAAGGTCTTCATACTGCCCCATGGACAGAGACGCCCTGTTTACTTTATCTCCGGCCTTGATTGCCAAACGATCCAGATAAGGGGTTACATAATTAACGGGATCGAGAAAGTAATCCCCCGCTAAACCGATTGAGTCACGCAGACTGGAAGGCCCGAGAACAGGCAAGTTTATATAGAAAACAGGTCCCATTCCCCATACCCCTAATGTCTGACCAAGGTCCTCATCCTTCATTTTAACGTCAAGATGCGACTCTGCAACATCAAAAAGACCTGCCAGACCGAGTGTAGAATTAAGACCGAAACGGAGCAGTTCATTCCCTGCAGATTTTATTTTGAACTGTAAAAGACAGCTCACAAACCTTATTGGCATGGTTATATTATTAAAAGCATTACGGATCCCAATCCTTGCATCTTCGGGAATAACAGTGGCATAGCCCTTGGATACGGGCTTGAGGACAATAAAATAAAGTTTGTCGTTAAAAAAGAAAAAAGCCCTGTTAATAGGCTCCAGCGGGTCAGCAATCTCGTCTTCCCCCTGCTCTTCTAAATAATCCTCCCCTCCTTCCTCTAACTCGCCTGGCAATAACAGTGGTTCACCTGCCGCGCTGAGAAGCAACCTCTCAGACCGGTCGAGGCTCCCTCCTTCCACAGGCATCCCATCTGGCAGCGTACTGTCTGAATAATCAGGATTAAAATGACCGGCTACGAGAAAATCTCTATCAATCTGCAATGAGCGGGATGGTGAAAACTCCTCCGCAAAGCCCGGAGGTGAAATAGCAAAAACACATAAAACAGTACTTACCAGTATAAAACTTATAATTTTCATGACAGCCTTCTCCTTTCTTTAATACCGTCTTAGGTATAACTATCCGTTATTTTACTAAAAAATATAAAAAAATACCTTCCAGGATCGCCTGCCCTAATGATTACCTTGTTGTATTTTACACAATTATGAAAATTAGTAAATCAGTTTTTTGTTGAGCAAGGAAATCTTCTGCAATCAGAATAATTTCAGAGAGTAGGCACAACCGGCAGCACTGAAAGGCAGGGGAAATTTATCAATAGTTCTTTTAATCCATAGGTTCAGGCTTTATGTTCTCACTTCAATGTCCGGTTTTCTTAAGTACGATCACTGCATTAACCCCGCCAAAACCAAAAGAATTTGATACCGCAATATTTATTTCTTTTTTTGTCGCTGATATTACATGATTGAGGCCGCAAGCGGGGTCAGGGGTTTTAAGATTAATTGTAGGGATTATCACTCCTTCTGTGATTGAAAGTGCTGTTACTGCTGCCTCTACAGCTCCCGCACCGCCCAGCATATGGCCCAGCATTGATTTACATGCGCTTACGGGAATCTTATCTGCACTGCTGCCAAAGACCTCTTTGATTGCCGCTGTCTCTGCTGAATCGCCAAGAACAGTAGACGTGGCATGGGCATTTATATAGTCAACATCATCCACAGAAATTTTAGCATCAGCAACTGCCTTTTTTATTGCAGCAGCCTCCCCTCTGCTGTCAGGCCCGGTCTGGTGAAACGCGCCAGAACAGGTTCCGTATCCCGCAATTTCAGCATAAATCCTGGCCCCTCTTTTTAAAGCATGTTCAAACTCTTCAAGCACAAGCACCCCCGCACCTTCAGCTATTACAAAACCGTCTCTGCCATTATCAAAAGGCCTGCTTGCCCTTTCGGGCTCATGATTTCTCCTGGACAATGCCCCTGAAGATCCATAACCTCCGACAGCCATTCTGCATACAGGCGCATCTGTACCGCCTGCAAGGACTAAATCTGCTTCCCCGTATCGAATCAGTCTTGCAGCCTCGCCAAGTGCATTTGTCCCCGAGGCACAGGCAGTCGATATACCCATTGAAGGGCCCTTTGTACCGAGTCTCATAGACACATAAGACGAAGCCATATTTATTGTGCTTGAAGACATCAGGTATGCTGAAAATGGTTTCCCTCTTAAGAGATGTTTCTCCAGTGCCTTTTCAATGCTCATTATACCGCCCCTGCTCGAACCGATTACAACACCTGTCCTCAAACTCATTTTGGCATCGAGCCGGATTCTTGAGTCCTCAAACGCCATCAATGATGCAGCAGAGGCATAATGAATGAACGGGTCAAGCCTGATAATATCCTTTTTAGAGACATAATCTTCAGGGCAGAATTTTTTTAACTCCCCTGCTATCCTGCTTGGCAGTTTCGCGGTTTTTGTATCAAATTTTGTTATAAGACCTACGCCTGAAAGTCCGTTTGTCATATTTTTCCAGGTGCTTTTGATATCATTCCCAAGCGGTGTGACAACACCAATACCAGTGATTACAACCTTTTTCATTGTAGACTATATTGGTTTCCACTGAAAAAATGTGGAAACTATGATTACATCGATTAACTTCAGATTCCACCGATTAATATTATTAATGTTTATCTGTGTAATCGTTATTATAAAATCTGTGCCATCAAGTTCTTGATGTTTTTTTCAACAAGGACTTGTAGACTATATTATCATAAGCGGTTTACAATTGGACACAAAGATAATGAACGTAGAAAATTTTACTCTCAGGGGGTATTATATTAAAATGAACGAGGCAGCAACCGCGATGTCTCTTTTTAAAAAAGGTGTTAACTGCACTCAGTCCCTGCTTGTAACTCATGGCACGGAACTCGGCATAGACCGTAAGACGGCCTTCAGGATTGCAAGTGCCTTTGGAGGCGGAATGGGCGACACAGGCGAAACCTGCGGGGCTGTGACAGGGGCATTCATGATTATCGGGCTCAAATACGGAGCAACAGATGCCGAAGATAAAAAAGCCAGGTTAAAGGTCCGCAAACTTGTCGGAAAATTTATAGAAAAATTTAAATCCCGCAACGATTCAATACTATGCAGGGAGCTCCTCGGGTCTGATATACGCTCTTCCGGTTCCGGTAAAATTGCAAAAGAGAAATGCCCGAAATATGTAAAGGATGCTATCGAGCTAATTGAGGAATTATCATGAAAAAACTCAGCCACCTTGATAAAAAAGGCAGGGCAAAAATGGTTGATGTCAGCAATAAAAACTCTACACTGAGAGAGGCGGTTGCAAGAGGTGCTGTTTATATGAAGAAAAAGACCCTTAGTCTTATAACGGACAAAAAAATATCCAAAGGGGACGTTTTTGAAACTGCAAGGCTTGCCGGGATTATGGCAGCTAAAAGGACTTACGAACTTATCCCTCTTTGCCATCCTCTTAACATCACATCAGTATCTATCAGGCTCGCTCCCGATAAGAAAAAAAATAAAGTTGTCATTGAGGCAAAGGTTAAATGCACGGGCCAGACAGGTGTGGAAATGGAAACACTGACAGCTGTTTCCGTTGCTGCCCTTACGATTTATGACATGTGCAAGGCTGTGGACAGGGCTATAGTTATCTCTGACATCATGCTTATAGAAAAAAGGGGCGGGAAAAGCGGAGAGTGGAAAAGAAAAAAACAGGGACAGAAAAAATAGGGATACGTCTAATTTTATGTCCCAAAAATTAGACGTATCCCTATTTTTTCAGCTTCTCAAGCTCTTTCTGGGCTTTTTTATTTTCAGGATCCCAGACAAGTGCTTTCTCAAACTGAACGACAGCCCTTTTATTCAATCCTGCCTGAAGATAGATTGTCCCAAGGTGTACATAGTAACCGGCATTGTAAGATTCCAACTCTATTGCCTTAAGGATGGCCTCTTCCGCTTCTTTGCTTCGTCTGGAAATTTTACTTAAACTTAAAGATAAATAGGCCCAGTAGTCAGCCTTGGCCGGATCTTTTCTTGTTGCCCAGCGCAGGAAATCAACCGCACCCCAGAAATTCCCTTTTCTGTACTCATCCATTCCCCGGTTAAACTGTTCTTCAGCACTTATCTTGCCGCTGGCAGCATCTTTTTTAGTTATCTTTTTTAGAAGGATTTTATCGTATTCTTCCCTCTTTATTTTATCGCTCAGTGTGTTATAAGCTTCATTAATTGAGCTAAAAAGTGTCTTGAGCATGTCCTGTAATGAGGAATCGGGGAAATTTTGGTACCTGTCAGGATGGAAGTTGCGGGCCATTTTTAAATATGCCTTTTTTATCTCCGAAGGGGAAGCTCCCACATCAACTCCAATGATTTCGTAGTAGCTTAATGTGTTTATATTTGTGAAGAGCACATTGGCTTTTTTAATAAAAAAATCCTGAACCTCTTTTTTTTTACTTTCTTTTCTGCCGACTCCCTCACGAATGAGGTCTTCAATTTCAATCTTCAATGTAATAAGCTCGGATGAGGGAGAAGCCTCTTTAAAAATAAAAGTGCCTTCATCCCAGAGAAAAAGACTCAGAATCATCTCTTCAATCTGATTTTTTACCTCTTGAAACAGTTCGCTTGGTGTAAGATAGCCAAGTTCTATGAGTATTGCCCTGTGGCGCTTGCCGGTTTTTTTTAATATCTTTGTAGATTCGTCAAACTGTTCGGTCGTAATCTTACCTTCGTTAAGGAGTATATTTCCTAGCCGGTCTTCCTCCTGGTTGGATGAGGCAAATACCGCGTTCCCGCCTTTAAAAAAAATGCTTTTTCTTGCATCTTTGTTTTCAAAGGCAAGTATGCCTGTTTTCTGATATTTCTTAAGATTGGTAAGGATTTCAGAAAGGTTATAGTAACGGAGATCTCCTTTGGCAGGTATCTCATTCTTCATCGTTCTTCTTTACTTTTTCCCCAGGTCCCTCTGTTACGGACACCGGCCTTGAACTGTCAGTCGAAAGCCCAGGGTCAGATTCAAGAGCCTCATGTCCCCCTCCGAGTTTTCTGATCTCATTTATGAGAAGTTCCTTTTCTTTGTCAAAGTTGTTTTTTATCAGGGTTATTTCCCGCTCCTTAATTGAAAGTTCCTGTTTCAGTTTAAAGGTATACACCCCAAGTGCTCCGATACAAACACAAAGAAAAGCAACTAATACAAGAAGGCCGGGTGGTTTTTTAACCAATTCCCGGTGCTCTATCTCCCTTTCAAGCTGGGTTTTTTCAGACATTATTTATACCTCTTAACCTCAAAACGGTAAATCTCTGCATCTTCTGCTGAAGACAATCCTGCCTTAAGTGCCGCTATCCTTATCTGTTCTTCAACTGTGTTCACACCGTCCAAATCCGGCAGCAAAAGACCACGATGATTCCCTTTCCTGACTATTATGCCATACCGCTTAGGATTCAGAGCGTCCGAGCTGTTAACCTTCTCCGGAGGCAAAAGAACATCCACAGAGTACTCAAGTTCACCGAACTCAGAGCGGGTAACAGGAGAAAATCTGGGATCCTGGGTAGCCGCACTTATGGCATTCTGTATGACCTCCATAGCTACATTATCAGTAGCGGGTGAATATGTCCCTATACATCCCCTTAATTCATCTGCCTTTTTTATTGAAACAAAAACACCCGCCTTTTCACTCATCTCCGGCGTAGGTTCCTCAGGGGGAGAAGGTGATTCCCCTGTACTAATATATTTCTCGACAGTGTCTTTTGCAAGTTTCACAATGGGATGCATATGAAAGTCCGTTATTCGTTAATAGTTATTTGTTATTAGTCTAAAAACTAATGCCAAAATGGTTAAGGTTTAGAGGCGCGTATCGTTCAGCGTCTGACAGTTACGGTAAAACAACCCGAATAACGTAACCTTTTCACACGATACCGGCATCGTAACCATAACCTAAACTCTTTACAAACTTATTTATTCTATTTATTTCCCCCTTGTTAAAGAATAGTCTGATATGGTTAGAAGCGCAGACTTTTCAACAGAGTCTTCAAAGATATCCAGTTCAGCCTTTGCCTCCTGGAGGATTGAGTTAGCCTTCTCATAAGACCACTCTATTGATTTATATTTGCTTAATAAGTCCAGGATATATATAAGATCTGATTTCGTGATTTCTTCTGCACTGATGATCTGTTTTACCTTTGCTGCCTCATCAGTATCTGCATTTCTTAGAAGATATATAAGCGGAAGGGTAATTTTCCCTTCCTCCAGATCTTTGCCAAGACTTTTTCCGAGCTTGTTCTCGTCTGCCATATAATCTAGAACATCATCAGCAATTTGAAAGGCCATACCTAATTTTAAACCAAAGGTTGCAAGGGCGTCCTCTTCTTCCAGGGTTGCTTTTCCCAGGATTGCCCCGCCCCTGCAAGCAGCAGACATAAGTATAGCGGTCTTGCCCGTTATTATTTTCATGTAGTCTTCCTCGGTTGTGTTCGGATTGCTTTTTTTACTTAACTGTATCAGTTCACCTTCGCTCATCCTTGTTGTGGCGCTTGAAAGGGCATCCATGATCTTCTGGTCTTTGAGCAAGTTAACAAGCCTCAAGGCATTCGAATAAAGAAAATCACCTACAAGGACTACGATCTGGTTACCCCACAGGGAATGAGCCGGGGGTCGTCCCCTCCGGACGCTGGCACTGTCAACTATATCGTCATGCAGTAATGAGGCAGTATGTATGGATTCGACACTGCACGCAAGGATGTTTATCTTTTCTCCGCTGTAACCGAAAATTTTTGAGCATAGTATGGCAAGAAAAGGACGGATACGCTTTCCCCCACCCATAAGAAGGTGTTCCCCGACCATTGAGATAGAGGGGGCAACGGTATCCAGGGTCTCTTTAATCTTTCCCTCTACCAATAAGAGGTCATCTCTATAGTATTCCCATAACTTTTCTATTGACATCTGAATAAGAACCCTGGGGTTGTTATTCCTGAACCCCACTGTTTTGTTTATTTCGCTTAAACCTTCAGGCTTAAAAACCCCTTTTTCAGTAATTATACTTGTTATATATTTTGCGGGTGTTACATCAAAGGCCAAATTTCTAACCTTTACGCCACGAGGTGCAATCCGTACCCCGCATATGTCGGTAACCTCCGCAGGATCCCTTTCTTCTATTGGAATATATTCGCCGGATGGCATTGAGAAATCAATACTGCTCGTAGGTGCAGCAACATAAAATGGAATACCATGTTCTTTACAAAGTATAGCCAGGGAATATGTCCCTATCTTGTTTGCTACATCACCATTTGCAGCGGTTCTGTCAGTCCCGACTATGGCAAGATTAATCTCACCTCTTTGCATCAGTGCCCCCGCGGTATTGTCGGTAATAAGGGTCACCGGGATTTTATCCTGCATCAATTCCCACGCAGTCAAACGGCTGCCCTGAAGCACAGGCCTTGTCTCATCAGCTATGACCTTAATCCGCTTGCCCTGTTCGACAGCCACTCTCATAGGCGCAGTAGCAGTCCCGTATCCTCCCGTGGCAAGCGAACCGGCATTACAATGCGTAATAATAGTGTCCCCGTCTTTTATGAACATGGCGCCCCATTTTCCTATTGCCTTGTTAACTTCTACGTCTTCCTTAAGCATGTTATCGGCCTCATTTATTAAAAGGCCTTTCAGTTTTTCAACGCTTAGCTCTTTATTTGCAAAAAGCAGTTTTTTTAACCTGTTAATCGCCCATTCTATATTTACCGCAGTAGGCCTTGTAGAGATTATCTCTGAAAAAACCGGCTCAAGCGAATCATAAAATTCTTCAAAGCCTTTTGCCTTTATCTCCTGAGCGCCAATTGCTACACCCATAGCAGCTGCGATCCCAATAGCAGGTGCTCCCCTAATCCATAGTTTTTTTATTCCTTCTGCCACCATCATGTAATCGGTACACTCAATATAAAGCACTTCATGCGGGAGTTTGCTCTGATCAAGCATCCGGACTTTTCCATTAACCATCTCTATTGTTTTAACCATGTAAAACCTGAAAATTAAAGTTTTATTATATGAATAACAAGAAGAGCAGCCGATAATGTTATAAGAACAACTACTGTGCCCCAGGATATGTAGTTATGTCCTTTTGTATTTGCGTACTCCCCCATAATCTTCCTGTTATTGACAAGTGATATTACAAAAATAAGAACAAAAGGAAGTAATATCCCGTTTAATAACGATGATAAAATCATTAACAGGACTAACGGCGCCCCCGGGGCAAGGACTAAAAAAGCTGATATAACTATTAAAGCTGTGTAAATCCACATGAACTGGGGGGCTTCTTTAAAACTCTTGTTTACCCCTGCCTCCCATCCCATAGCTTCACATATATAATATGATGTTGCAAGAGGAACAATTATAGCTCCGAGTATCGATGCATTTGCAAGACTCACTGCAAACAGGACTGAAGCATGCTGCCCGGCAAAAGGTTTCAGAGCTAAAGCTGCCTCCTGGGCCTCATTTATCCTTATGCCGTTCGGGAATAAGGTTGTGGCACAGGTAACTATAATAAAAAAAGCAATGATGTTAGTTATAAGACATCCAACTATAACATCAATTTTTGAAAACCTGTAGTTTTCTTTTTTTATTCCCTTTTCAGCAATTGAAGACTGAAGATAAAACTGCATCCATGGTGTTATTGTAGTCCCGATAATCGCTATTGTTAACATTATAAATTCCGGCTCCATTTTCACCTTTGGGATCAGGGTACTTTTCAAGACCCTGCTCCATTCCGGTGCTGCCATGAATCCAGAAAATACGTAGCCAAAATAAAGCAAACACGCTCCGAGTAGGACTATCTCCACTACCCTGTAACTGCCCCTTGTAACCAGAAGCCATATAACAAAAGCGCCTAAAGGAACCATTATGTATTTACTCAAGCCGAATATCTGCATGCTTGCTGCCCAGCCGGCAAAATTAGCTATAGTAGTACCAAAATTAGCTACCAACAGGACAATCATCATAAAAAAGGTTATTCTGACTCCGTAGTTTTCCCTGATAAGATCAGAGAGCCCTTTCCCTGTTACAACACCCATCCGCGCAACCATTTCCTGTATTACTATAAGAGCTACCGTTGTTGGAACCAGCGTCCACAAAAGAATATACCCATAACGTGCACCGGCAACAGAATATGTAGTGATACCGGAGGCATCGTTGTCAATGGAAGAAGTTATAATGCCCGGCCCTATAATGGCCAGAAAAACAAGGAGGCTTTTCCAGCTCGGCAGGAGTTTCTGAATGCTCATACCCTCCTCCTTTTCTTTTTTGACAAAGGTGGAAGGAGGATATCAATGATATCGTCAATTGTCACTATACCGAGAAGGGCTCCGGCAGTATCCACTACCGGGATTGCAAGCAGATTATATTTTGATATTATTTCTGCAACAGTATCCTGGTCAGTATCGGGAGTAACAGTCTTTAGTTTTTTCTCGATTATTTCTGCCAAAGTCACATCCGGAGATGACAGGAGCATGTCCCTTAGAGAGGTTACACCAAGCAGTTTCTCATTTTCATCAATTACATATATATAGTAAACGATTTCAATATCATGGGCGTCCATTTTGAACTTTTCAATCGCATCCCCGACCTTCAGGTTCGGGGCATATGCTATAAACTCATTTGTCATAAGTCCTCCGGCAGTGTCTTCCTCATGGCCCAGCAGTTCCTGAATATCCTGCGCCTCATCTTTTTTTATTGACTCAAGGAGTTCCTTGGCCTCTTCAGGGGGAAGTTCACCGAGCAGGTCCGCTGCCTTATCAGGGTGCATCCTCTCAACAATGTCCGAGGCAAAACCTTTATCCAGGCTTTGTATAATTGTTTTTTGTGCATCAGGTTCAAGTTCATGAATTGCCTCGGCAGCAACATTGGGATCCAGGCCTTTAAAGAACGCAACGCCTTCCTCATGTGAAACTTTACTTACGATGTCCGCAATGTCAGCAGGATGAAGTGCAGACACCATCTGACGGGGGACTGTAAGAGATATAGTTGTGAGTTTCGGCTCAAGCGGCTGTATATAATTCCAGTGTATAAGGCTGTGAGGAAGGGTCTTTCCAAAAATCCTGTAAAAATTTTCACCTCTTCTCTCAACACCTAAACGTCTGAGTATGCCCCTCATACCGACATCAACAGCAGTCAGACATGCGCTATTGTTCATGCCATCCAGCTTTACATCATTAACCCTTACTACTTTAGCGCCATTTGCATCCACAATCTGCTTATCAAAAATATCCCTAACTACAAGGAGGGCATCTTCAGAAATTTCATAAGGCTGAATTTTTAAAGCATGAATCCTGGAAGATATAATCCGCTTGTTGAAAATACCTATGTAATCCCAGCCCAAGCGATAGTAAACCTTCTTCTTCTCCAGTATAAGAGCCGAAACCCTGGGCAGCGGGTCTCCTTTTATCACTATGAAGTCTTTGACCCTGCCAAGGTCTTCACCTTTAGGGTCAAGCACGGATTTTTTTAAAATTTCACTGACAAAAAGTTCACCGAAAAGAGGCATGTAATCCCTCGATTAAGAAAGTTTTTAGTTATCAGTGTTTAGTTTTTAGTCTAGAAACCAACAACCAAAAACTAACAACTTGTGATTCAAAGTATACATAAGGGGCGTAACTTTCGGCAACTTCAAAGTGCAGGTATAAATTTGTATTTAACCGGGGAACAGGGTAAACCCCGTTAGAAGACCTTCGCCATTCTAACGAAAATACTTGCCGGCATGCAGGCTCACACGGAGCATTCTAACGGGGTAAACAGGGAGAGTTGTGAAAAAATCACATGCGGCTTTTCTAAAGTTACTGATGCCCTTCGGATTCGCCTGATTTCCGGACTTTCTTTATTATCAAACTTGTAATAATGCCGTTAAAGGCGCCGGTTATTGTGCCAAAAAGGATAATTACCGGGCTTATATACAGTATTGCTTCAATCCTCCTTACAAAAAACAAATAAGCCAGAAAAAGCTGGGTAATATTGTGGGCCAGAGCACCCAGGAGGCTCAGTCCCACAGGACTAAAAAGCCTTCCGAACAGGACCTTCGCAAACCACATGACCAATGTACTTGCAATCCCTCCACCGAGGCTCAGGGCAAAGGCGGGGCCAAGAAAAGTCCCGGCAAAAAGACTGCCGACAAAAACCCTTACGAAAGTAACGGTCATTCCAGCCTTTAAACCATAAAGAATTAGTGATGTAAGGGTTACAATATTGGCAAATCCAAACCTGAGCCACGGAATTGGCGTAGGGATTAAAGTCTCGATGCTGTGAAGGCCTACAGCATATGCAGATAAGAGTGCAATGTGAAAATTCTCTGAGTACTTCTGCTCATCGATTCCATTTATTTTTTCATTCCTTGAGCTATTCATAAAAAAAGCGGAAAGTAGTCCTTCAGCCTCGTGCAAAGCGAGCAAGCAGCTGGAAAATATTTGATACTAATCCAGGGTCTCTCTGTTTTTTACCCGCTTTTCTTCTCTTTAGATATTTTTTTCAATTTTTATTTTTCCTTCCAGGCTTTTTGTGATAAATACTTTTTTACTGCTGTCAACTATTATACCGTCAAATCCCATGGACTCAAGCAGTTTTATTCCCTCCTCAATTCCTATAACAAAAATCCCGGTAGAAAGGCCATCAGCTATAAAACCATGCGGAGCTATTACAGATACACTTATAATATCTGATGTCGAATAACCTGCCCTGGGGTCAAGAATATGGTGGTAACGCTTTCCACCCTTTATGAAAAACCTCTGATAGTCGCCGGATGTTGATACAGCCATGTCCTTCAGATAAAGGCTTGCAAAAATATCCTCCCCATCAATATTTGATCGATTTTCAGACTGCCGTGGATTCTGAACCCCGACCCTCCAGGGTTTCTTGTCAGGCCTCAGGCCAAAACCCTTTATGTCTCCTGCTATAGCAACAAGTGCCGCCTTTATGCCCCTTGCCTTTATAGCCTCGATGGCTGCATCAGCGGCATAACCCTTGGCAATCCCCCCAAGGTCAAGCTCCATGCCTTTTTTTTCTAAAAAAATCTCTGAAACCGGAATGTCTATCTTTATTTTCTTATAATCAACCAGTTTCAGTGCCTTTTCAATTTCTTCTGAAGGAGGTAAGGAAGACCCCGATGTCTGCTTTGAAAAGTCCCAGAGTTTTATTAAAGGGCCTACCGTGGGGTCAAAAGCCCCAGCAGTGTATTCTGCGACCTCAACTGCTTTCTCAATCACCCCCAGGGTTTCTCTGCTAACTTTAACCGGCCTTATCCCGGAAGCTCTGTTAATGGCTGTAATTTCACTTTCAGGGGAAAAGAAATTCAAGGTCCGTTCAAGTTTTTTTATCCTGGCAAATCCTGCCTCAATTGCTTCCCTCGCTTTCACTTCCGAATTGCTGACCACTGTTATTGTACATATGGTATACATAACTTCACGGCTTTCCCTGTACATCCTGTCTCTGTCAGCACAGCCGGATAAAAACAGAATACAGAATCCAAAAAACAGAGGAATAAAAATCGATAATTTTGATTTTTGATTTTTGATTTTTGATTTTTTCACGCTACTTCCTCTTTTTTAATAAGCTTTCTTTTTAAAAAAGTGCCTGTATATGATCCGGGGTTCATGGCAACCTCCTCAGGTGTTCCTGTGGCAACAACCTGACCGCCCTCTTCTCCGCCTCCAGGGCCTAAATCAATAATAAAGTCTGCACCCTTTATTACCTCAAGGTTATGCTCAATTACAACAACACTGTTACCTGCCTCTACAAGGCCGTTAAGGACATCAAGCAGTTTACGGATATCTACAACATGAAGTCCGGTCGTAGGCTCATCCAGGATATAAAGAGTTTTACCCGTTGCCCTCTTACTCAACTCTCTGGACAATTTTACCCTTTGAGCCTCTCCGCCGGATAACATTGTTGCAGCCTGCCCCATCTGTATATAGCCAAGACCAACCCTTTCAAGTGCAGTGAGTTTATGTCTTAACTGGGGGATAGAGCCGAAGAATTCAAGGGCCTGCGTAACAGTCATATCAAGAACATCTGAAATATTTTTATCTTTATACCTTACATCAAGTGTCTCCCTGTTATATCTCCTCCCTTTACAGGACTCGCAGGTCACGTATATATCAGGAAGAAAGTGCATTGCTACTTTGATGAGCCCGTCACCTGCACAGGTTCCACACCTTCCTCCGCCTGAGGCGGACGGAACATTAAAACTGAATCTGCCGGGCTTGTAGCCCCTTACCCTTGAATCCGGAATCTGGGAAAAAAGATTCCTGATAAATGTAAAAATGCCGGTATATGTAGCCGGATTTGAACGGGGTGTTTTACCCAGGGGAGACTGGTCTATATCTATCACCTTATCAATCTCTTCCATGCCGTATATGCCTGTATGTTTACCCGTCCTGTTGTTGGGTAAATGCATATCATCATAATGCCCGTTACGGCAATTTGACCTTTTTGTAATAGACGATTTTGATATAGAAGGAGTTTTTTTTCTGGCGGGATAAAGTCTTTTCGCAAGAGCCCTGTACAGAATTTCAAAAATCAAGGTGCTTTTGCCAGAACCCGACACCCCGGTTACACATGTAAAGACGCCAATTGGTATTTTAACGTCTATGTTTTTAAGGTTAAATTCCTTAGCCCCTATTACTGAAATATAGCCCCTGGGTTTCCTCCTCCTGACAGGAAGGGGGATCACAAGGTCCCCGCGCAGGAAAGAACCTGTAGGAGAATTTTTATTGCCGGTTATACTTTGCAATTCACCTTCTGCCACGATACGGCCGCCGTTTACACCCGCCCCGGGCCCCATATCTATTATATGGTCAGCTTTTCTTATTGTGTCCTCATCATGCTCAACTACTATTACTGTATTCCCCATATCCCTGAGTTTACTCAAGCTGTCCAAGAGTTTTCCGCAGTCATGTGGATGAAGTCCAATGCTTGGCTCATCAAGAATATAGAGGGCGCCGGTAAGCGAGGAGCCAATTTGTGTTGCAAGTTTTATCCTCTGTCCCTCCCCGCCTGAAAGTGTAAAGGCAGGCCTGCTTAAAGCAAGATATCCCACACCCACTTTATTCAGGAAAATCAATCTTTCTTTAACCTCCTTTAAAACCTTAGAGGCTATTGTTTGTTCTCTTTCATTGAGTTTAATGTGTTCAAAGAAATCAACAGCCTCTTTAACCGACATTTCTGACAGCTCGCCAATATTCCGGCCGTTTATTTTGACCCCCAGGGCTTCTTTTCTGAGTCTCAAGCCTTTGCAGAGCATGCAGGGTTTAAGCTCCGCAGTATCCTCATCTCCACCCATGTTTTCAAACCCAATGCCTTTACAGCGGGGACAGGCACCGTAAGGACTGTTAAAGGAAAAAAACCTTGGGCTGCACTCAGGGTAACTTATGCCGCATTTTGGACATGCAAGCGCCCTGCTGAAAAATATGTCTCTTCCGCCAAAGCGGGCACCTGATTGCTCCTCAATAATATTGACAACCACAACACCTGTAAATCTCATTGCAAGCTGAATTGCCTCTGTTACGCGTCTTTCGATGCCTGCCTTTATAATTAACCTGTCAATAACAATATCTATGTCATGCCTTTTGTGCTTGTTGAGTTTTATCTCTTTTGTAAGGTCTGCCATCTCCCCGTCTATTCTTGCCCTGATAAACCCTTTTTTCCTTATCTCATTCAGTTCCTTCCGGTATTCTCCTTTTCTCCCCGTTACAATCGGTGAAAGCACCTGTATGCGTGTTCCGGGAGGCAGGCTAACAACTGAGACAACAATTTGCTGTATATCCTGCGCTTTAATAGGACCTCCGCATTTATAACAGTTTATATTTCCGATCCTTGCAAAAATTACCCTCAGGTAGTCATAGATTTCAGTAATCGTGCCAAGGGTTGACCGCGGGTTTTTTGTTATTGTCTTCTGCTCAATGGCAATAGCCGGGGAAAGACCTTCAATATAATCCACGTCAGGTTTTTGCATCTGCTTCAGAAACTGGCTTGCATACGCAGAAAGACTTTCCACATAACGCCGATGACCTTCTGCATAGAGGGTATCAAAAGCAAGAGAGGACTTTCCGGAACCCGACGGCCCCGTGATAACTACGAACTTACCCCTTGGTATTTTCACATCTATATTTTTGAGGTTGTGAACCCTCGCACCTTTTACTTTAATGGCGTCAAGCATAAATTTATTCCTTAAAAAGGCAAAATATTTTTAATATAACTTAAATTTATAACTGATTGCCAATCAGGATATTACCGATGTATATTTAAGGGACTACCAGCATTTTTGACAAAAAAGGTTTAAAAGTGTTTTAATATATATTCAATAACTTTCATTTCGGAGGTAGCCCCAGTGAAAAAAAGAGATTTTTTCTTTACGTCTGAATCTGTGACTGAAGGACATCCCGACAAAATCGCTGATCAGATTTCCGACTCAATCCTTGACACCATTATAGCCGAGGACAAGAATGCAAGGGTAGCATGCGAAACACTGCTTACGACGGGGCTTGCCTTTGTCGCAGGCGAAATTACAACTAAATGTTATGTTGATATTCCCTCAATAATAAGAGAGACCATCAGAGATATAGGCTATACAAGGGCGAAGTACGGGTTTGACTATGAAACATGCGCTGTTATTACCTCTATTCATGAACAGTCAACCGATATTGCCCTGGGAGTTGATGTCGGAGGAGCAGGAGACCAGGGGCTTATGTTTGGATATGCCTGTAATGAGACCCCTGAACTTATGCCTATGCCTATAATGCTTGCTCACAAACTTGCCATCAGGCTGACAGAGGTGAGGAAGAAAGATATCCTGGGATACCTGAGGCCCGATGGGAAAACACAGGTGACTGTAGAATATAAAAATGGCCGGCCTCACAGGATTGACACTGTAGTCATATCTTCACAGCACAACCCTGATATAACATTGAAGGAGATGAAAGTAGATATCATTGAAAAAGTCATAAAACCCGTTATTCCCAGGAAACTCATCGATGAGGAAAATATTACATATCATATAAACCCCACGGGAAGGTTTGTCATTGGCGGACCCCAGGGAGATACAGGCCTGACCGGAAGAAAGATAATTGTAGACAGCTACGGGGGCGTTGGAAGCCATGGCGGCGGCTGTTTTTCAGGCAAAGACCCCTCAAAAGTCGACCGTTCAGCCTCTTACATGGCAAGATATGTAGCAAAAAACATCGTCGCAGCAGGGCTTGCCGATAAGGTTGAGTTTCAAATCGCATATGCAATAGGAGTGCCCGAACCTGTTTCCATACTTATAAACACATTCAACACCGGGAAAATCCCTGATGGGGAAATCGAGAAAATTATAAAGAAGACCTTTGATCTCAGCCCGGGAGCAATAATAAAAAAGCTCAATTTAAAAAGGCCGATTTACAAAAAGACTGCTGCTTACGGTCATTTCGGCAGAAACGAACCCGGGTTTACATGGGAAAAGACCGATATGGCAGAAACTTTAAAAAAAGCTGTAAAACGATAAAGACCGGTTTTATTATTTCCATGTCATTTTTCAAAATTGTTGTCACCCTTAATTTCCTGCATTTTATGGGAGTATAAGAGGAGGGGATTCAATGATTAGCACTACAAAAGCAAAAACAGAAAAAAATAAAGTGGACTTTAAAATAGCTGACATCAGCCTCGCCGAGTGGGGTAGAAAAGAAATAGAGATTGCAGAAAAAGAAATGCCAGGCCTCATGGCTGTAAGAGAAAAATATTCCGGAGAAAAACCTCTTAAAGGCGTCAGGGTATCAGGCTCACTGCATATGACCATTCAAACCGCTGTTCTTATTGAAACTCTCATTGCTATTGGCGCTGATGTCAGGTGGGCAAGCTGCAATATATTTTCAACTCAGGATCATGCTGCTGCTGCAATCGCTCAGGCCGGCATACCTGTTTTCGCATGGAAGGGAGAAACGCTCGAGGAATACTGGTGGTGCACAAACCAGGCACTTACATTCCCCGGGGGTTCAGGCCCCCAGTTAGTAGTGGACGACGGAGGGGACGCCACCCTGCTGATACACCGCGGTTACGAGGCAGAAAACAATCCCGCCATACTGGACAAAAAAATAGACAATAAAGAGCTGGAGATTATCAATAATCTTTTAAAAGAACAATTACTTAAAGAAAATCAAAAATGGCATAAGGTGGTCGAAGACTGGAAAGGCGTCAGCGAAGAGACTACAACAGGTGTTCACAGACTGTATGAAATGATGAACGATGGTACGCTGCTTGTTCCTGCTATAAATGTTAATGATTCTGTTACCAAATCTAAATTTGATAACCTTTACGGATGCAGGGAATCTCTGGCAGACGGTATCAAGAGAGCAACTGACGTCATGCTCGCCGGAAAAGTTGCGGTAATCTGCGGTTATGGTGACGTGGGGAAAGGCTCTGCCCGGTCTTTGAGGGAATTCGGGGCACGGGTCATTGTAACTGAGATAGACCCGATTTGTGCTCTTCAGGCAGCTATGGAAGGTTACGAGGTAAAAACCGTCGAGGATACACTCGGAGTTGCTGATATCTACGTAACTGCCACCGGGAATAAAGACATTATTACACTCCAGCACATGGAGAAAATGAAAGACCAGGCAATTGTCTGTAATATTGGTCATTTTGACAATGAAATACAGGTTGACATGCTTAATAAATACCCCGGCATAAAAAAGATTAATATCAAGCCGCAGGTTGATAAGTACCTGTTCCCTGACGGACATGCTGTATTTTTGCTTGCCGAAGGCAGGCTGGTAAATTTAGGATGTGCAACAGGTCATCCTTCATTTGTCATGTCCAACAGCTTTACAAATCAGGTGCTTGCACAGATTGACCTCTGGAAAAACAGGGAAGTTTATAAGAAGAAGGTCTACACACTTTCCAAAAAACTTGATGAGGAAGTTGCCTGGCTTCATCTCGGCAAGATCGGTGTAAAATTAACAAGGCTCACCAAAGAGCAGGCTGATTACATAAGGGTGCATGTTGATGGGCCGTACAAGCCTGATTATTACCGGTATTGATTAACCAATTTACTTGGTTTTTGCTGCTTCAGTCCTGTACTGCTTAAAAGTTACAACCTTGTTTCTGCCCATCTTTTTTGCCATATAGAGAGCATCGTCAGCTGCCTTTATCAAACCTTCCCTATAAATTGCATCCTCAGGGAATATTGAAACGCCAGTGCTTACGGTAAGCCTTCCCCTGCTAATAGTGATATCCAGTCTCATAATTTGAAAGATTTTTTAAGTATATTATACCATTTACAATTCTCTGGTCCTCAGCACCGGGTTACCCTTAATCAGGAAAAACTGAAGGCTGGTTTAAACTGGCTTTAAAAAAGGCACTTTGAAAATCTTTTGATTTATCATATTATATGAAATACAGTATTTCTACGGTTTTTTCCGGCGGTGCTGCTCTTGATGCATATGTCTGAAATAAACGGGGCTTAGTTTTATCTAACATGGAATTATCTATAGTCATACCTTTATTTAATGAGGAGGAGACCCTGCCGCTGCTGCAGGAAAAACTTCACTCCGTCTGTGAAAGTCTCTCATGTGAATATGAAATCATATATGTAGACGATGGCAGCACAGACTCCTCTTTAGAGGTCTTAAAAGACCTTAAAAAAGTCTATCCCTTGTTAAGGATAATTTCTTTTAAAAACAACCAGGGCCAGTCAGCGGGATTTTTTGCCGGATTCAAAGCTTCAAGGGGCGACTGGATAATTACCCTTGATGCAGATTTACAAAATCCTCCCGAGGAAATCCCAAGGCTGCTCGAGTTCAAAAACGGGTTTGATTTCATCACCGGGGTAAGAGTGGGGAGAAAAGACAGTCTGTTAAGGAAAATATCTTCAAAAACTGCAAGAAGTTTCAGGTGGTTGGTTCTGAAAGACTCAACGCAGGATGTTGGCTGTTCCCTGCGCATGTTCAAAAGAGAAATCATAGATAATCTTCCGTACTTTAAAAACTTTCACAGGTTTTTTACTTTTCTGGCAATACAGGCAGGATTTAAAGTAAAGGAAATACCACTAAGGCACACTGCCCGCCAGTTCGGCAAAACAAAATATACAACCCTGAAAAGAGCAAAAGAAGGGATTTTTGACCTTATAGGCATATTCTGGTTAAAGAGGAGGATTATAAGTCTTGAAATTAAATATAAATGTTGAAATCATATGGATAGCTATCGGGTTTTTAGGCCAGATACTTTTCTCCCTGAGATTCTTTTTCCAGTGGCTGGTAAGTGAAAAAAAGAAAGAAAGCGTTATCCCGATTTCTTTCTGGTATTTTAGTATCGGGGGGGGGCTGATTCTCCTTTCCTATGCTATTTACCGGAAAGACCCGGTTTTTATCCTCGGGCAGAGTATGGGGGTATTTATCTATTCAAGAAACCTGTACTTAATATACCGCAAGAAAAACCAGGATCCTAAATCAGGGGGTTAGCCCGTTTTTTAAGCCACGGAACCTGGTAAAACCGCAGTTGCAGGGTTCAGTGCCTTAAAAAACATCTTTCGTGAAACTTCCGTCATTTTTTAAATATACAATTTCTCTTAACTGTGCGTTCCTGATTATACGGTTACACATCAGGCAAGGTTTTGAATCTGCAAGGCTCTTATCCTCTTCAAATCCCGCAATATAAATAGTTGCATCCTTCATTCTATCGGGGCTGCCATTTATAATTGCATTCTGCTCTGCATGAACAGCCTCACACAGCTCGTACCTTTCACCTGAAGGAATATTCAGCTCCTTTCTCCTGCACTCCTGTATGTCAATACAATTTTCAATGCCCCGGGGTGAACCGTTATAGCCAGTGCTTATTATAACTTTATCCTTAACGATAACAGCACCGTACTTCCTTCGAAGGCAGGTTGACCTTGACGAAACCACCTTTGCAATTTCAAGAAAATAATTGTCCCAATCAGGCCGCAAAAATATCTCCCTCCGATAAGTTGTTGGTTTGTTGGTTTTTAGTCTTATAACTAACAACAAAAAACTAAAAACTTATGAAGATTACCCTGCTTTAACCTTCCAGGTAGTTCTGTCCTTTTTATCCTCAAGGATAATCCCTTTCTCATCCAGATCCTTTCTTATCTTGTCTGCTAAATCCCAGTTCTTGTTCTGCCTTGCGTTCTGTCTGTCAGATATTTTGTCAAGGATATCTTTTTCTGAAAGCCCTGTATTTTTAATTTTCATCAATGATTTATACCAATCCTCAGGGGTCCTGTCGAATATATTTAATACACTGCCCAGGCTGGAAAGCAAATCCCTTGATTTTGAAACAAGCTCCATCGGCCTTTGTCCGGACGGTTTGCTATCAAGAAACTTGTTTACCTCCCTTATGAGCTCGAAAACATATCCAAGGGCAAGTGCTGTATTGAAATCATCATCCATTGCATCCTCAAATTTTCCCTTTACAGAAGACAGAAAATCTGTAAATTCATTAACAGCATGGGTAGTCCCTGCAGCTGCCCCTGCCTCTGTAAAGTCATTCATTCTCATAACAGTTGCATAATACCTGTCAATAGAAACCTCAGCTTCGTTAAGCTGAACATCAGAAAATTCTATCGGACTTCTGTAATGAGTAGAAAGCAGAAAACATCTTACAACTTCGGGGTCATACTTCTCCAGGATTTCCCTGACAGTAAAAAAATTGCCGAGGGATTTAGACATCTTCTCTTTATCAACGGTAATAAACCCGTTATGTATCCAGCACTTTACAAAAGGCTTTCCGGTAAAAGCCTCGGACTGGGCTATCTCGTTCTCATGATGTGGAAAGATAAGATCAGCTCCGCCACCGTGTATATCAAAGCTTTCCCCGAGATATTTCGTTGACATTGCACTGCACTCAATATGCCAGCCCGGCCTTCCCTGCCCCCATGGGCTCTCCCAGGAGGGCTCGCCTTCCCTGGATGCCTTCCACAGTGCAAAATCAAGGGGGCTCTTTTTCCTTTCATCTACATCAACTCTTGCCCCGGCTATCATTTCCTCCAGATTTCTCTTTGAGAGTTTCCCGTAGTCCTGAAACCTGCTAATTTCGAAATAGACATTGCCGTTAACATTATATGCATAGCCTTTATCAATAAGTCCTTTTACAATATCGATCATTTCATTTACATGTTCTGCTGCCTTTGGCTCAATATCAGCCCTGCTCACACCCAGCCTGTCCATATCCCTGTAATATTCTTCTGTATATCTTTTTGCAATCTCATCTATTGATACGCCTTCCTTGGCAGCCCTTGCAATTATCTTATCGTCCACATCAGTTATATTTCGCACGTGCCTTACCTCAAACCCCCTGTATTTCATGTACCTCTTTATAACATCAAACACTATAGCGCTTCTTGCATGGCCAAGGTGGGTAAAATCATAAGCGGTTATGCCGCAAACATACATATTGACCTTTCCTGAAATAAGAGGGGAGAACTCTTCTTTTCTCCTGGTCAGAGTGTTATAAATCCTCATTTTGCCACCTTTCTTCTCACGTTTTTCTACGACAGTCACTCTATTTGCTATTTCATTAATCTTTGATTCCATTTCATCAAGTTTTTCCGAAACAGGATCCTGGAAATGGTCCATAACCTCGACTAAACCTTCTTCCGTGGTCATCCTGATAATCCTTTTTTTCGTTACCCTGCCGGGCACACCAACAACTATAGCATTGTCAGGCACGGGTTTAAGCACAACAGAGTTAGCGCCTATCTTTACATTATTACCGATTGCTATTGCTCCCAGGATCTTTGTGCCGGCCCCTACAACAACATTATCACCAAGTGTTGGATGTCTTTTGCCCCTTTCTTTTCCAGTCCCACCAAGCGTAACTCCCTGAAAAAGAATAACGTCTTCCCCTATTTCCACCGTTTCCCCAATAACAACACCCATGCCGTGATCAATGAAAAACCCCCCTCCGATCCCGGCGCCGGGATGTATTTCTATCCCTGTAAGGAATCTTCCGACATGTGATAAAAAACGCGGAATAATCGGGATATGTATTTTCCAGAGAAAGTTATTAATCCTGTGTAGTAAAATTGCATGGAACCCGGGGTATGCAAGAATAATTTCAAACCCATTTCTTACTGCGGGGTCTCTTTCAAATACAGCCCTGTAATCACGCTTTATGTTATTCCAAAAACCCATAGGAGGTATTATACAATAAAAATACGGGATGTTCGGAAGTCCAAAAGATCAGAAGTTCAGAAGTTGTTTTCCAGGCCTTTGCACTTCTGCTCTTTCGCACTCATGCACTATCTATAATTTACAAAATCCATATGAATACCAAAATCCTGATCTTTAAGAAGTTTAATCATTGACTGAAGGTCATCTATCTTCTTGGATTTTATACGCAGCTGGTCCTTCTGAATCTCTGACTGTACCTTGAGTTTAGTGTTTTTTATTATTTTTACTATTTCCCTGGCTTTTTCAGCGGGAATGCCCTGTTGAAGGCTTACAGACTGTTTCACCGTTCCTGAAAATGAAGGCTCAACCTTCCCGTAAGTTAAAGACCTAAGCGGTACTTTTCTCTTAACCAGTTTACCCTGAAGTATGTCAATAACGCTTTTAAGTCTGTATTCATCGTCAGATGAAATATGAATCTCGTTCCCGGACCTGTCAAGCTCTATATTGCTTTTACTGCCCTTAAAATCAAAGCGTTGAGCCATTTCTTTCATAGCCTGCTGAACTGCATTTGAGACCTCCTGAAGGTCAATTTTACTTACAATATCAAAAAAATGTTCCTGAGCCATACATAAAGCCCTCCTTTAATATATTCATTAAATTATTAATTTCTTAGCAGACTCGAATAGCAATTTTGATTATATACCAATTATGGCTTATAATTATATAGTATTTGGTCATAAAGAATATATCATCTGGTTTGCGTAAAAAAACAAGACAGGAGTAAGATTCAGGGCCTTTGGTTGTCCGTACATGCTTTCAGACATAACAACAGGGAATGCTCCAGTTGATGCCAGGGACTTTAGCAATTGGTTCATTGGAGACATCAAAAAATGGAGTGAAGAAAACAGGACCTCTTTTGCCCCGGAACTGTTCAGGCTCAGAGATAACAGTGACATAGAGTTCAGGTGGGGAGTATGCAAAAAAGATGAGGAACGCTCAGGGGGATGGGCACACTGTTCAAACTGCACAGCCATCAGTATCCTTATCAGGGGGCATATCATATTTAAATTCCGTAACCCTGAAAATTCACATGAGTTCGCCCGGTACGAACTTAAATCAGAAGGCGACTATATAATCTGGAAAGAGGACATAGAGCACTGGTGGAAAACTAAAGAAGATTCAACAATTCTTACTGTCCGCTGGATATCTGCTTAAATCAGATAAAACTGTAAAAAATTGCATTAACTCACCTTGCCACGGTCTTCTTCATCTAATGCCATTGATAATTTTTTAATACAGGCTTTAAACTAACTACCAGGCAATAATCAACTTGTGAATGTAAAACTAAAACCTTGAAAGGAGAGTTATTATGAAAAAAATCACAAAATATTTTATCGAGGGACTGTTATTCCTGGTGCCTGTTGTGGCAACAGTCTATGTTGTATATATTATTTTTATGAAAATCGACAATCTCTTTAAATTCAACGTCCCGGGTTTAGGCTTCATTGTTACAATACTGTCAATAATGGTAGTCGGCTTTATTGCCTCAAATTTCCTGACCCGCAGGATTGCACGTTTGGTTGACCATATTTTTGCACGCCTGCCATTAATAAAAATGGTTTACACGTCAATCAAAGACTTAATTAATGCATTTGTCGGGGAAAAGAAGAGCTTTAACAAGCCGGTGCTGGTTACTCTTTTCCCTGGAAGCAATTTGCAGGCTATCGGGTTTGTTACACGGGAAAACCTGGAGAATTTAGGGTTGTCAGAACATGTGGCAGTATATTTCCCGCAATCCTATAACTTTGCGGGGAACCTTGCAATTGTCCCCAGAAATCAGGTTGCTCCGCTCAGCAAGGACAGCGGTGATATTATGGCATTTATCATATCCGGAGGAATTACGGCAAAATAATAAATAAACTTTATTTCTTGACTAAAAATAATTTTCATATATAATTCTGTAATAACCAGTCAGTTATTTGCTTCTATTTGTCCCGGTTAAAATTTGCTAACAAAAAATCGAAAGTTAAGGTATGTGATATGAAATTGGTAAAGTATGTTATCCTTGCAGTGATATCAGTGGCTCTGCTGGCAGGTTCTTCATTTGCTGAGATAAAAAACGAAAAGACTATAGGGCTAATGCTTGGGGACCCGATTGCAGTTACCATAAAGGTGCCGGTTAAGGAAAAAACCTTTCTGAACATCCATTCCGGGATATGGACCTGGAGTTTCTGGCACGATATCGATTATGACACTCCTTTTTTGTCTGTTGACTATGCATTTCTATTTCCGGTTAAAAAAACTTTTTTCTATGTCGGAGCAGGAGTTGCCGTTTTCTTTGCTGATAATCCAAAAGATGACAATAATTATGACGCTGCTGCAGCCGTACGGCTTCCCGTTGGCATTGAGCTGTATTCCAAAGATAAATTTTCCCTGGGCTTTGAAATTGCGCCAATTTACCAGGTTTTACCTGCTTACAGTCACAAACCTTACATACTGGAGCTTAACGGAGGTCTACTGATAAATTATTCCTTTTAGCCCGGGGATATAATGATAATTTTTATGTTTCCACTAATAACCCTTAAGGGCTTCTTCCTACGCCTGCAAGATTCCTGGTAAAAGGTTCTGAAACACAAAGGGTGCGGGAAATCCTGCTGAGCATTGGTCTTAAAATTAGTTCATCATCAAATAAAAAGGAGTTACATATGGCACACATAAAACTTAATGTTGTAATAGAGAGGCTTGATTACAAATTAAAGACTGCTCTGGAAGAAGCTGTGATAAATACTATTCCCGGCGCTGAATTTGATAAAGA
>Ga0255052_10000416_pt1 | contig 34640 bp, 35 predicted proteins | sample JV7_2_21_MG_FD_188632 | JGI IMG/M metagenome (GOLD analysis project Ga0255052, IMG submission 188632) | Seawater microbial communities from Jervis Inlet, British Columbia, Canada - JV7_2_21 | ecosystem: Environmental > Aquatic > Marine > Inlet | place: Canada: British Columbia | collected...
GCATTTTTAAGATAGCAAGTTTTTTATGTTGATTTACGGTTTTTTGCAATGTTTTTTTCTGAAAAGGCTGCAAAAGAACGGCAGTATGTATATGTAGGGTCGAGCCCTTTTCACTTTATATAAACCCAATTGCTATTACAGATTATTTTTTGGTCTGGCGATATTGGCCGGGGTATGATATTCAAGTTTCGCACCTGATATTTTAAGGAAAGCCGCATCAGGCATAGGGTAAAAAGAAATTTTTCTAAAAAAAATTAATGATGAGCGCTTTGACAACAGCACAAAACTTTATAAGAGTTATCATTTCAGAAGCAACTGATATTACAAAAGAAACCAGACCATCGCGTGCCTGTGCACCGTGCCCTCTTGGGGGTGTGAAACTAGAGTAAATTAATCATAAACCGCATAAATTGGGGCGCATTATGGAAGATGTTTTGCAAAAAAAATATGATCATCTTAACAAAATTGTTACTGAAACAGGGAAAGTGGCGGTCGCTTTTTCCGGGGGGGTAGATAGTACCTTTCTATTTAAAGTATGCTTCCTTCTGCTGGGAGACAATGTATTGGCCGTCACTGCCCAGTCTTCGACTTATCCGGTCCGTGAGTTAGAGCAATCCAAAGAGTTATCCAGGCAGATTGGCGGAAAACAGATTGTCATTGAATCAGAAGAGTTGGATGTTCCCGGTTTTTCAGATAATCCACCGAACCGCTGCTTCCTCTGTAAATCCGAACTGTTCTCAAAAGTGATATCCATTGCAAAGGAACATGGGATCGAGTCCGTATTTGACGGAACCAACGCCGATGATGCAGGGGATTTCAGGCCGGGCCGTGTTGCTGCCCGCAAATTTAAGATCCGAAGCCCTTTAGAGGAAGCCGGTTTAACAAAGCAGGATATCCGTGAACTTTCCCGTACACTTGGACTTCCCACATGGGATAAACCCGCATTCGCCTGTCTCTCAAGCCGGTTTCCCTACCATACGAAAATCAGCAGACAGGCTTTACTCAAGGTTGAAAAGGCGGAAGACGTCCTGTGGAATTTGGGGTTGCGAGAATTCAGAGTTCGCCATCATGAGACCATAGCCCGCATTGAGTTGGGCCAAAAGGAGATGAAACTATTCTGGGAGGAGGATGTCAGGGAAAAAATCATTATCGAATTTAAGTCTATTGGGTATACCTATGTGACATTGGATTTGGAGGGCTACCGGACCGGGAGCATGAATGAAACCCTATCTTTAGAGCAGATGGATAATGTTCAAAAAAAACTAAAGACGAAGTGAATGTTGATGGTTTCGTAAAAAGCCCAATGAGGAGATTTCATGATTGAAAATATTGAGGATCTGGAAAACCTGCTAACAGACCAGCTCTATGTCAGTGATCGGGACCTGGCCACGGTGATCTATCTGGCCCTTAAATTGAAAAAACCCCTCTTCCTTGAGGGGGAGGCGGGGGTAGGTAAAACCGAGGTCGCCAAAGTCCTTTCCAAGGGGCTCGGCCGGCATTTAATCCGGTTGCAGTGCTACGAAGGGTTGGATGCGAATACCGCCCTCTATGAGTGGAACTATCCTAAACAGCTCCTCCGAATCAAACTCAATGAGGTAGACGCATGTCAAGGCGACACGTGGGAGGACATTTTCACCGAAGACTATCTTATAAAACGGCCCCTGTTACAAGCTATCCAACATGACAACATGAAGGAACAGGTTGTGCTCCTTATCGACGAGCTCGATCGGTCGGATGCGGAGTTTGAGGCCTTTCTGCTTGAGCTTCTCTCAGATTTTCAGGTAAGCATTCCCGAGTTGGGGACGCTCAAGGCGCTTGATATCCCGCTTGTGGTTATTACTTCGAACCGAACCCGGGAACTGCATGATGCCATCAAAAGGCGTTGCCTTTACCATTGGATTGATTACCCGAGCATAGAAAAGGAACATAAAGTGCTGCAGGTGAAAATACCCGGGATAGAGGAGCGTTTGGCAGATCAGATCTGCCGCTTTATGGGAGAGGTGAGATCCCATGAATTTTTAAAGCGTCCGGGTATAGCCGAAACCCTGGATTGGGCACATGCTCTTTTGGTTCTTAACCAGAACCATCTTGATGAGGAAACTGTTCGGGCAACTCAAGGGTGCTTATTCAAGTATAATGAAGATCGGCGCCTTTTCAACGAAATCAGAGGAGATCTCCTTCAAACAGCTTTATGCGGATGAATGCGATGAACAGTGTTTTTTCTTGCCGGGGTCTTACTGAAGCGATCTTGCTCTTCAGCCGTGAACTAAAGGACGAGGGGTTTAAAGCCACCCCGGCAAGGGTTCATGACATTCTTAGGGGATTGCCGATGATCCGGATCGGCGATAAAAGGGAGTTTCGTATTCTCCTCCGGGCCAACCTGGTGCGCAACCGGGAAGAACTTACCCTGTTCGACAAGCTATTTGAATCATTTTGGGGCGAAAGGCCCGATCAATCTCATAGTTGGCCGTGTGGAGAAGAAGTAGAGATCCCGGAAAGTAAAAAAACGCTTGTGGTGCTCGAGGAAGGTGAATCGGATGAAACCGAAATAGAACGAATTGGGGCAAGCCTCGAGGTGGTGGACTGGAGCAAAGATTTTTCTAGACTTGATTCCAAAGAGTTAAAAGAGGTGGAGCGCCTTGTGCTCCGAATCGCCCGCCGGCTTGGATACAAGCTTGCCAGACGTTTTAAAATGGCCAGGAAGGGCAGGATGATAGACTTTAGAAGCAGCTTTCGCCAATCCCTCCGTCATGGGGGGGAACTTTTTGACTTGCGGTACCGCAGGCGCCGGCTCCGCCGACTCGGGAAAATCTATCTGTTGCTGGATGTCAGTGGTTCGATGGACGTTTATGGACACTTCTTTTTTGTTTTCATGTATGGCCTCCAGCGCGCACTTTATGAGGCCGAGACATTTGTTTTTAGCACCTTCCTTACCTATGTGACGCCTTATCTGAAGCGATTTGACTTTCAAAGGGCGATCGAACGCATTCAATCTTTGTCTGTCAACTGGTCAGGGGGTACAGATATCGGGACTTCGCTGACCCAGTTGTACCTGAGACACCTGGGTCAAGAAATGGACCCCCGAACAGTGGTTATTATCGTCAGCGACGGGTGGGATCGAGGCGATCAGGGTCAACTGGAACGTGCGATGAAGCTTATCCGACACCAGGCAGGCGAGATCTTCTGGTTGAATCCGCTTCTGGCCAGCCCCGGTTATGAGCCTATCTGCCAGGGCATGCGAAGCTCTCTTCCGTTCGTGGACCATTTCCTGCCTTTTTATAATATGGAATCTCTGATCCAGATCTGCAATCGGTTGGAACGGATGCCTTTGGGGTAAAGAAAACAGGGGCCGTCTTAACGATCGGCGACTCGGACGAGATTGTCTATGGCCTACAATATGTACTTTAGAAAAACGGCTCAACAAAAACCGATAGATTGCCACCACAGACATCTCCGTCCTTTATACCCAGGTCATCCGTCAAATCAATGTCAAGGATTTCCGGTTTTTTATCCTTAAGAAGGCACCGGATGGCCGCACTTTGAACCTGTCTTTCCCCACACCCCCCGCCGATTGAGCCATAGGTTGTCCCATCAAGACAGATAAGCATCTTTGCACCAACCTCCCGTGGGGTGGATCCGGCAGTACGTACAATGGTGGCAAGACATGAAACGATACCATTTTGTTGAAGATCTACGAGTTGATTAAATATTTCCCCATCGTTCATCAGTTTCTCCCTATATGCCGATGACACTCCTTAGTTTTTTTGCCTGCACGCTGGTTTTTCGACGAACACAGACAAGTTCAGCTGTAATTGAAAGGGCGATTTCCTCAGGCGATTCCGCTCCAATCGGCAATCCAATCGGGGTAAAAACATCCTTAAGTCGATGAGGGGGAATTCCTTGATTGGAAAGCATTTCAAGAACAAAACCCACCCTTCGGCGGCTGCCGATAAGCCCGACATAGGCTGTTTTCCGGGGAAGAATTTCCGATAGACATTCCGTATCATGTTCATGTCCCCGGGTGATGATGACCACAAATGAAGATGTATTAATATTCGTATTTTGAAGAGCAACAACGAAGTCATCAGCAATGACCTCACACCCCTCAAAAAGGGATGGGTCAGCGAAATCCGTACGGTCATCAATTACGGTAACAGAAAAATCGACTTTGCGGGCAAATTGTGCAAGCGGTTTGGCAATATGTCCTGCTCCGCAAATTACCAGTTTAGCCTTTTGAGCAACGATATCGAAAAAAACACTTAGGCCTTGCTCAATATCGATTATCTGTTTTTTCTGTGTCTTCAAAACTTGAATTGCATATTTGTATATAAGCCCGTCCAATTGATTGTTCCCCGTACTACCTTCGACAGAACCGTCATCCAAAACAATGGTTTTGTTTCCCGGCATGATGTCCTTAACAGACGAAGAAATAACCGTAGCCAGGCAGAATGTCTGGGAAGTTTCAAGAAGATCGGTTATGCGTGAAATCATATTCGTAATCGACTCTTTTTCATTGGTGATTTGAAGGAAACATTTAAGCATTATACACATCTCTTTTTTGTTTGTAAAATAGATTCCAAGTCGGTGTTTTTGTCCCCTGACTTTGGGAAAGCAGAAACCGTGCGGTCACCACTCCTGCCGGGGGTATGCTTTCTGCATCTCATGCTATTGCGGTTTTTATTGCTTTGTGATAGACAAACTGGGATAAAACAGCATCACAACTTCTTAACATAACCAATGGATAGGGTAATTTGGAAGATCAGGCATTATATGATGTGGTCATTTTCGGTACGGGTCCGGCCGGGCTCCAGGCAGCCATTCACGCTGCACGCGCCAAGGTTCGCGTCCTGGTGATGGGGAGGAAGCACAAATCGAGCTTGTTTAGAGCCCACGTCGAAAATTACTGTTGTTTGGGTGAAACCTCGGGAGAAGCGCTTATTTTGCAAGGTATGGAACAGGCATCGAATTCAGGCGCTGATTTTCTCCATGAAGATGTTATCAAAACCGCGCTCGAAGGCGACCTTTTCAATTTTCTGACCGAAAGCGATCAGACGATAATAGCTCGAACCCTTATCCTCGCAATGGGGGTGACACGCAACCGTTTGGGTGTCCCGGGAGAGAAGGAATTTTTCGGGAAAGGGGTGAGTTACTGTGTGGACTGTGATGCGAACTTCTACAAGAATGAAACGGTTGCTATTGTCGGAAATGAATCGGCAGCTGTTTCAGGTGCGCTAACGCTTCTATTTTATGCCAAAAACGTCCACCTTGTTTCAGATCGACTTCAAGTTTCAAACCACCTTGAGTATCAGGTTAAAGAGTCGGCTGTTCAGGTCCATTTGGGCCGCAGGGTCAAAGAGATCATCGGTCGTGATTCGGTAAAAGGCGTTGTGATGGACAACGATGAAATTCTAAAGGTAAATGGCGTATTCATAGAAACCGGCGCAAAGGGCGCAGTTGAGCTGGCGAGTAGCCTTGGCGTTGCCTTGGATGATGAAAAATTTCAGTTTATTGTGACGGACAAACAGCAACAGACCAATGTGGCGGGTATCTATGCAGCAGGTGATATCTGCGGGCCGCCATGGCAGGTGGCCAAGGCGGTTGGGGAAGGTTGTATCGCCGGGCTTTCCGCTGCCAAACATGCTAAAAAAATGAGATGAGAGACAGAAAAAATTGACAATCCAACCAACGGAAAAGGAAACGAAAGCAATGTCTCATCCAAAGACTCGCGTAGCCCTTTTGAGGACAACAGACAGAAAATCGGGGGTTGAGGGTTCGATAAGCGCCCTTGGGATCAACCCGGTTAAGAATAAGAACGTGTTGATCAAACCCAATTTCAACACCGCAGACCATACGCCGGGTTCGACCCACAACGATACCCTCCAGGCCGTTGTAGAGACGGCGTGGCAAATGGGGGCCAGATCTGTGAGCCTTGGGGAACGGAGCTATCCATTGACCAAAGAAGTTATGGCGCAGAAAGGGATCTTTCCATTGATGCAAAAACTCGATGTAAAAATCATCGACTTCGACAAACTGGACCAGAAAGACTGGGTGAAGGTCGACGCTAAAGAGAGCCACTGGCAGGATGGATTTCGAATTGCGCGTCCCATTTTGGAGGCGGAATGCCTTATTTCGACCTGCTGTCTAAAGACCCATCAGTTTGGCGGTGTCTTTACCCTTTCCTTGAAACTCCATGTGGGCGTAGTTCCCGCGAACCGACATGGTTATGACTACATGTCGGAACTCCACACATCACCCCATCAACGAAAATTGATCGCAGAAATAAATGCGCCTTTTAAACCCGACCTGGTCGTGCTGGACGGGATTGACGCTTTTGTTGACGGTGGTCCGGCGAACGGCAAACGGGCGGCGGGAAATCTTTTTCTGACCTCCACCGACCGCGTGGCAATCGATGCGGTAGGTGTGGCGGTGTTGAAGTTGCTGGGGAGTAACAATAAGATCATGGAACAAAAGATTTTTGACCATGAACAGATCGCCAGGGCAGCAGAGATCGGTATCGGGGCATCGTCTCCTTCAGATATCGATGTAGTCGCTGCAGATGATCAGAGTTCTCAGTACCGGAATCAGATTGTGGAAATACTGAACAAGGGATGATTACGGGCAAAGGAGCGTTTTTTAAAAAAGATTCAGGAGGCAACATAATGACTTCAAAAATACCGACGCGGAAAGAGGCCTTTGATCTTCTTTCAAAATACAACCAGAATGAAAGTCTCATCAAACATGCTCTGGCAGTGGAAGGCGTTATGCGCTATTTTGCCAAAACACGTGGGGAAGATGAAGAAAAATGGGGGATTATTGGACTGATTCACGATCTTGATTATGAGCAGTTTCCGGAGAGACATTGTAAAAAAACCAAGGAAATACTCCTGGAGCAGAACTGGCCTGAGGAATATATCCGGGCTGCCATAAGCCACGGATGGGGGATTTGCATCGATGTACAACCGGAGACCGACCTGGAGAAGATACTTTATGCAGTGGACGAGCTCACCGGCCTTGTGGTGACAACCGCATTGGTTCGACCCTCAAAAAGTGTCATGGATTTAAAGGTCAAATCTGTAAAAAAGAAGTGGAAAGACAAAAGATTCGCAGCAGGTGTGAATAGATCGATCATCGAAAAAGGCGCTCAGATGCTGGATATGGAATTGCAGGATCTGATAACCGGTACCATTATGGGTATGCGAGAGGTCGCAGAGGATATAGGATTGGCGTGAAACAAAAAAAAGTTGAAGAACCGGTCATCCAGTACGGTTATAGTCCGGGCGCAATCGGCCGAATTACCGAATTACATGCCAGATACTATCATCAGCATTGGGAGTTCGGTCTCTTTTTTGAATCTAAGGTTGCATCTGAGCTAGTAGAGTTTTTAAATCGATTCGAGGAGAACCGAGATGGCCTTTGGACTGCAGTTGCAAACAAACAGATTGTCGGTGCCATAGCCATTGACGGGACCCATGCAGACGCGGGAGAAGCGCATCTGCGGTGGTTTATTCTGGCGCCGGAGTACCAGAATTTTGGTATCGGTAACCGACTCTTGGGACAAGCGATCGATTTTTGTAGAAAAGCGAAATTTGATCGCATCTATCTTTGGACATTCTCAGGCCTTGACGCCGCAAGGCATCTCTATGAAAAATATTGTTTCCGTTTTGTGGCGGAACAGGCGGGGAGTCAATGGGGAAAGCGTGTGACCGAACAAAAATTTGAGGTTGATCTTTGAACCAAATTTTCAGTCAACTAACAGGAATTACAAGTAGGAGCAAAACTCGGTATTGATCACTCGAAACAGTTCTTCTCCGATGGAAATCCCTGTATTAATAAACTGGGGACCATATTTTTTCCCCGTATCGGTTCGGAATGTCTGTTTGATCTTGGCCAGCCCCTCCATCCCCTGGGGGTAGTGGGCGATAAATTTGGAGATCGGGGTTTTGAAAAATGATACCATGTCCCAGATGGTATCTGTAAAATTGTCAGGCCCCCAACGAAACTTATCGCCGTCATAAAGGCAGTTTGAAACAAGCGAATCCTCTTTTAAATCCGATCCGTCAATGTCTTTAAACGCTTCATGGTTGCGGATGGCCTGACAGATCATCGCCACCTCTTCGGGTAAGAATGGGTAGCTTTTCAGAACCTGTTCTGCGGAATCCGCCCCTTTTAGAGCATGATTTTTTTGTTTGCGTTTGATGTCGTGAAGGAGGCCGGCAGACTGGACTTTGAGTAGTTCTCGTTCTGTTAAATCCATGGAATATCCGGCATTTTTGCTTTCGACGATCACGATGGCTCCAGCATCTAAGGAGACTTTTATCGCATGCTCTAAGCCATGACCGAAGTCGTCCTCCAAATGCTCTGAAACAAATATCCGCAATTCGGAAATTATCGGATCTGTGTCAAAAAATTGCATGGATATTTGATTGGCCCAGGAAAGGTCGTGGTAAAAGCTGGGGTCTGGAAAACGCGAAGCGATCTCATGAGCACATTTGCGAATGCGAATGTATACCGGTTCCATACTATCAATTTTAATACCACGCGTTGAATTCTTAAACAAGGATTTTGAATAGAACAGGTTGGGAGGGCTGCGATAGGTCTAACGGATAATACACCTATCGACCATAGGTTCTGCAATCGATTTTAATTGATTGAGTTTTTGGTCGTCATACCCGATTTCATTTTTTTGAAAAAATTCGGGATGGAGCATCACTGCGGGATGAAATCTTTGCAAAACATATAACATTGCGCCTTCTATGAATTGGGAAATGCGCTCAACCACACTTTCGTTCACAAACGGCCTTATACAGGTTGTCCTGAATTCGTAATTTATCGCTGACGCCATAATGATCCGGATACTCGAAAAAATGTCCTCCGGTTCGATAGCCTTTTTGATCACCGGGGAATAATCAAACGGATCTGTTTTGATGTCCATGGCAATATAATCCACAAAACCTTCTTTTAAGAGACGCCGGATAACCCCGGGCCGGCTGCCGTTTGTATCGACTTTTACTGAATAACCGAGCTGTTTGACCTTTTCACAAATAGAGAGGAGATCGTCCTGGATGGTCGGTTCTCCACCTGAAATAACCACTCCGTCTAACAAACCCCTCCGGCTTGCAAGGAAATTGAAGATCTGTTCTTCGCTTAAAAAGCCGTTGTTTTGTGGTTCACCTTTTGAAAGTTCCGGATTATGACAATAGGGACAGTCAAAATTACACCCTGAAAAAAAGAGGACACAACTCACTTTTCCTGGAAAATCGATCAATGAATTTTTCTGTAATCCCCCGATAACCATAGCGAAAAAAAGGGTAAAACGCCCTGCACTCCGAAACCGAAAAAAAGTTATGCCACTTGGAAGATTTTTCCTACGCCGAATTCAGTTTTTCTTCGGCCATTCCCTTTTCTGATCGGTTTTAAGTAGTCGATAACGCCTGAATAGACTTCAGTATCCTGGCTACATGTGTAACACTTTTTCTGTTCTCCCATGATGTAACCGTGAGATGGGCATATACTGAACGTGGGTGTAAGTGTGAAATAAGGGAGGTGAAAATTCGTGGCGATCTTTTTAATGAGGCCTTTAATCGCTCCGAGATCGTTGACCTGTTCCCCAAGAAACACATGAAGAACGGTTCCACCGGTATACTTTGTCTGCAGCGTGTCTTGGAGCATCAACGTTTCAAATACATCGTCGGTATAATTGACCGGAAGCTGGGTGGAGTTCGTGTAATACGGGGCAGCCCCGTGTTGATAAGCATCTTCATTGGCACAGATAATATCAGGGAACTGTTTTTTATCAATCATCGATAGTCGATAAGATGTTCCTTCTGCAGGCGTGGCCTCCAGATTGAAAATATCTCCGGTTTCCTGCTGAATTTCTGATATGATGTCACGAATAAAATCCATCACCTCAAGCGAAAACTTCTGTCCGGTCTCTGTAGCAATGTTTTCACCCAAAAAGTTTAAGCATGCTTCATTCATGCCGATGATGCCGATGGTGGAAAAGTGGTTCTTCCAATAATCACCGGTAAGCTGGTTAACCTCCTGTAAATAAAATTTTGAGTAGGGATATAGGTTTTGTTCAGTAAATTGTTCGAGAACCTTTCGTTTAATGGAGAGACTCTTTACCGCCAAAACGACTTTTTCTTTTATGCTGTTGAAAAAGTCCTCATTCTTTTGAGCCAGGTATGCGATCCGCGGCAGGTTAATGGTTACTACGCCAATCGATCCGGTCAGCGGATTCGCTCCAAAAAGTCCTCCCCCTCGTTTTAGCAGTTCCCGGTTGTCGAGGCGAAGACGACAACACATCGATCTTGCATCCTCCGGAGACATATCCGAGTTTACAAAATTGGAAAAATAGGGAATGCCGTATTTTCCGGTCATCTTCCAAATCGCCTCAAAATTCGGGTTGTCCCAGTCAAAGTCGGTTGTTATATTATAGGTCGGTATGGGAAACGTAAAGACCCTTCCCTTGGCATCACCTTCCATCATTACCTCGGCAAAAGCGGTATTGATCATATTCATTTCCGGTTGGAAGTCAGCGTATGTCTCCTGACGTGCCTTGCCACCGATGATCGCAGGGTGATCTTTCAGTATAGATGGGATATAAAGATCGAGGGTGATATTGGTAAATGGGGTCTGGAAACCGACCCGTGTGGGTATATTGATGTTAAAAACGAATTCTTGTATCGCTTGTTTGACTTCTGTGTAATCAAGTTTATCAAAGCGTACAAAGGGAGCAAGAAGCGTGTCAAAGTTGGAAATCGCCTGGGCGCCCGCAGCCTCACCCTGCAGTGTATAGAAAAAATTGACGATTTGACCCAAGGCTGATCGAAGATGCTTGGGTGGGGCACTCTCCACTTTTCCTTCTACGCCTTTAAATCCTTTCAAAAGCAGATCTTTCAGATCCCACCCCACACAGTAGACGGAAAGGAGGCTGAGATCATGGATGTGGAAATCGCCGTTCGTGTGAGCGTCTCTGATTTCAGGGGGATATATACTGTTCAGCCAGTATTCTGCGGTGATATCCGAGGAAATGTAATTGTTGAGTCCCTGGAGGGAATAGCACATATTGCTGTTTTCCTTGATTTTCCAATCCAGCTTCTGGATATAATGATCGACAAGGTCAACGTTGGCTTTGGTCGTTATGCGTCTGATTTGAGCATGCTGTTCCCGGTATAAAATGTATGCCTTTGCGGTCTTGTAATATGGGGAATCGAGAAGTACCCTTTCCACAATATCCTGGAATTCTTCCACTTCCGGACGAGGATCGAGGCGCATTTCATGGGCCAGAGTGAGAACCCTGAGGGTTAGCTTTTTGGCCTCCTTTTCTCCAAATTCTTCGGTTGCCTTTCCGGCTTTTGTGATTGCTTGTGTGATTTTTTGCGAGTTGAAGGTAACAACTCTACCGTCTCGCTTTTTGATATGTTCAAACACGAATGCCCCCTGCCTATATTTGGCCCTTCTGACCAAAATTGCAAATGGATTATAAAGTTGACAGAATTCCTTTATGCAGGAAAATGCCATGCAGCTTGTCGAAACAGAGCAAAGATTCCGCCCATTCAGGATTGCATGGCGCCTTAATCCAAAGATATATCATTATGGTAGGAAAGCATTCATATATCAATATCTTGTTGTCTGTCAAGAAAAAATTTCTATATATTGGGGAATAAAATAAAACAATGGGGAATTACATCTTTCTTCCCTTGCTTTTTTTTAGGTAAATCGATAAAATTCGATGTATTCCTACTATTAAAAACGTTATCGCTATGCATAGGGTTTTATGATGCGATTTGATGAAAAGCCAATATTTAGAAAAATTATCGTACCTTGGTATGACTCCGAAACCGCCTGCCTCCTTTTGATCCTATTTATGGTACTTATCTTTTTATTTGGGATTGCGGGTCTATCTGTTTCAAGTGAGATTGTTGAATATAATGACTTTATTTGGGTGCCGATCCTGCTTATTCTGTTGAGCGGCTGGGTGGTCGTTTCTACAATGATTCGGCTGATTAAACGATTTCCGATATAGTGCCCATCAATAGATGGCCGTTTTTTGCCAAGCTCGGTGTTCTAGTGGCCGTTTTGAAAGCGGTGTCTGTTCGGCCTGTTCCGGATGTGACGCTTCTCTGGATTGAAGGTGTGAAACTCGGAGTCAAATATCAATGGCCGGATAGAGCAGTTCGATGAAGTAGTGCAGGATTTTGGCTGTGGCCCCCCAAATAACGACATCCTCATGCGGATATAAAAGGGTGGGTGTATCCGGCAGATAACCATGAAAGTTATCCTCCTTATGGGTGCGGACAAGCTTTTTAAACGGAATTTCGAAGACTCTTTGAATTTCTTCCGAATCAAACGCCAGCGGTCCCTTGCCATTCCATAGTCCCACAAAGACCTCTATATCTTTATTGTTGATGGTTTGGAAATGCCCCATGGTACCGATAAAATCAATCTGATTTCTTGGAATATTCACTTCTTCTTCAAGTTCTCGATAGGCGGCATCCATTGGGCTCGCATCGGCTTTGTCAACATGCCCTCCGGGGAGAGCCACCTGGTTTCGCCATGGATATCCCTCATTGTCGGATTTTTGAATGGCCAGCAGACAGGTCTCTTTTCTAAAAAAGAGGAGAAGAAAAACACTCGTTAGCTGATACGAAACGTCACCAGGGGTTTTTGGGTGGGTTGTATTGCGGACGATTTGTTTTATATAAGCAGAATCTATGTTTAAATCAATGAAATTTTCCATGGTTCAAGAATGATCCTCATGTGACATCACGGTGGATTGGGGTGCGAATGGCAACACAAATGCCGATTTGTATTTTTACTGTCTGCAAATTTGGTATGTCAATGGTTTTGCACAAAATATCTTGACTTTTCATATGATTATATTTAATTCTTACCCAAAGAGGTAACCCGAAACGGCAAAAGATCTTAAAAACTTACCGCTAAACGATTAAAAGACTAAAAGGACTTTTAGAAGTATGTTCATTATGGGTAATCTGTTGATGGCTGTAGCAAAAGTTCTCGATTTTGTTCTTCTCATATTCATGTGGGTCGTGATTGCCCGTGCGGTGCTCTCCTGGGTGAATCCCGACCCTTTTAACCCGATCGTCCGCTTTATCCATAATATAACCGAGCCGGTTCTGCATCCCATACGGACCAAACTCCCCGTTGGATTCGGAGGCATCGATCTTTCCCCGATTATCGTTTTTCTTTGCGTCATTTTTTTGCGAACCTTTGTTGTTAACAGCCTTTTCAGATTGTCTTCAACCTTGCTTTAACCGTTTGATTCAGGAGGAAAGGTATCATGAAAATAACACCCCTTGATATCCAGCAAAAGCAATTCAGAGTTAAATTCAGAGGCTTCGACATCTTGGAGGTTGATACTTTTCTTGAGCAGTTAGCTGTTTCCTTTAGATCTCTTCTGCAGGAAAATGTCGGTCTCCATGAAGAGATCAAAAAATTGAAAATTGAGACCCAAAGATCTAAGGAACGGGAGAAGGCTTTTGAGCGGGCCATGTCGAATTCTCAAAAAGCGTTGGAACAGATGAGGGAAAATGCCAAAAAAAGCGCCGATCTCGTGGTTGCAGGTGCGGAGGTGGTGGCTGAAAAAATGTTAACTCGGGCCCATAACCGTCTGGCTCAGCTCCACGAGGATATTGCGGAGTTGAAACGTCAGCGTATGCAGATAGAAGTTCAAATTCGTTCGATCATCGAAACCCATACCAAACTTTTAGAAATGGGAAAAGAAGACATGAAGGCGATGGATGAAGAAGATTCGAAATTAAAATTGCTGAAAAAATCTGAAACAACTTCATTATAAACAAAAAGGGCACACCGTTTTAATCTGGAGTAATCGATGGCAAAAATTGATGCTTTTTTCAAATTGATGCACGAACAGGGGGCGTCAGACCTCCATTTGGTAGCCGGACAACAGCCGATTATCAGAATACGGGGTGAAATGGAGCGGATCAAATATAAAAAGTTGGACAATGATGATCTGACCAATATGCTGTATGAAATCACTCCTGAAGAAAAGGTAAAGATATTTGAAGAATCCGGCGATCTTGATTTTGGATATGAGATACCGGGGCTTGCCAGGTACCGCGCGAACTTTTTCAATCAAAAATATGGGGTCGGCGCTGTTTTCAGGGAAATTCCGAATACAATCATGACCGCGGAGCAGCTCGGGCTTCCACCGGTCATCCCTAAATTGTGCATGCTTCCCAGAGGGTTGATTGTGGTGACGGGTCCGACCGGGAGTGGAAAATCGACCACGTTGGCCGCCATTATTGACCAGGCGAATCGTTTGAGGAAGGACCATATCATTACCATCGAAGACCCCATTGAATTTGTACACAAAAGTCAAAATTGTTTCGGCAACCACCGAGAGGTGGGGACCCATACCAAATCATTCTCCGCGGCCTTGCGTGGCGCCCTCCGTGAAGATCCCGATATCATTCTGGTGGGCGAAATGAGGGATCTGGAAACCATCTCTCTTGCCATGGAGGCTGCATCTACAGGGCATCTTGTCTTTGCAACATTGCATACCACCAGCGCAGCAAAAACCGTTGATCGAATGATCGAAGTTTTTCCCGCAGACCAACAGGCACAGGTTCGCAGCACATTAGCCGATGGTATCCGGGCGGTGGTTGCCCAGGTCCTGTTTAAAAGGGTGGATATCAAGGGCCGGGTTCCTGCGCTCGAGGTATTGATTGCCACCCCTGCGGTTCGGAATTTAATCCGGGAAGCAAAGACACACATGCTGGCCGGCTCGATGCAGGTCGGTAAAAAGTACGGCATGCAACTTTTAGATGATGCGATTATGGAGCTGTACGAGAAGGGGCGGATCAGTCCAGACGAGGCCTATGCCAAGGCAAATGAAAAGTCTAGATTCAGGCCCCTGATAAGAGGGGCACCCGCTGATTTTACAGAAGTGTGATTTGAGGGGGAGAAAGGAATGTCATGAGAAAAGAGGAAGTCGATTATATACTTAATCAGATGCTCGACTCGAACAAGGACGTCTCGGACATTAATCTGACCATCGGTAAACCACCGCAAGTCGAAACATTTGGTGAGCTGGTGCCGGTGGATATGAGACCAAAATTTAACAAGCTTACCCCCTACCAGACAGAGGTCTTTGCCTTGAATCTGATCAACCGGGATCGTCGCCTAACCGAGGTGCTCCTCAGAGAGGGATCCTGTGATCTATCATACAAATTATCTTCCAAAGCCCGGTTCCGGGTAAACATCGCCTCGAGGTCCGAAAATTATTCCATCGTCATGAGAAAGCTGGAATCAAAGATCCCGACCATCAAAGAACTCAATCTCCCTGACGCCTTTTATCAGATTGCGCAGGTGAAAAATGGGATTATCTTTGTTACGGGCGCAACCGGGGTTGGAAAAACCACATCAATCGCCGCTGTTCTGGATGAGATAAACGAAAAAAAATCGGTACACGTTGTTACCCTCGAAGACCCGGTCGAATATCAGCATTCACATAAAAAATCGACGTTTAATCAACGAGAACTGGGGACAGATTTTGATACGTTTGCCCACGGACTGCGGGCAGCGCTCAGACAGGCCCCCAAGGTGATCCTCGTCGGTGAAATGCGTGATCGCGAGAGTGTGGAAATCGGATTAAGCGCTGCAGAGACCGGCCATCTGGTACTAACCTCTTTGCATACGATTGATGCGGGCCAGGTGATCAGTCGTCTCCTGAGCATGTTTAGCACCGAAGAGGAAAACCAGGTGCGAATTCGTCTCGCAGACACGGTTCGATGGATTGTCTGTCAGCGATTGCTACCCAAAGTCGGTGGTGAGAGAGTCGCTGCGTTTGAGGTATTGGGGTCAAATCTCAGGGTGAAAGATGCAGTCCTCCACGGTGAATCAGAGGGAAAAAGCTTTTATGAAATAATGCAGGCTGGAAAAGCATTCGGTATGTCAACCTTTGACGATTACATTATCGGCCTGTATGAATCGGGGCTTGTCACAGAAGAGACCGCGCTTGCATATGCGTCCCGCCGGGGAGTTGTCGGCCGTGGCATAGACTCGGTCAAGAGTGCAAGGGGGGAGGCGACGACGGACATTGGCGGGCTTGAACTGGATCAGGAATATGAGAAAACCAACGTTCCCCGTTATAGGAAATGAAATCGTTTTTATTTAAGAAGAACCAATCTGATAAACCAGGGGGATTGTACCCTTCCATGGCGTTTGAGCAATGAAGGAGGTCATGTTTCATTATGAATGTCGTTTGCAACGATTGCCAGAGTAAATTCAGAATCCCTGATGAAAAAATACCCTCGGGGAAGGCCGCATCTGTTGCCTGTCCAAAGTGTAAAAGCAGGATAACCATTGATTTGAATGATAAAAGAGATGACGCAGGCCAGGTGACGGCGGGAGATAGAACTACAGATGCCCTGAAAGATGTTTTGTATGGAACCGACTCAGGGTCCTTTGATGGTGAAAAAGATCTTTCAGAAATTATATATCAATATGATGCTTCAGAAAAACCGTTTGATTTTGTCGAAACAGAGAGGAAAACCGCCCTCATCTGCGAATCCGATTCTGCGATAAACCAACCCGTCACAGATGTCCTTCGATCGATGGCCTACCATATTTCAAACTCTCAAAACGCCCGTGATGCTCTAAGAATGATGTGGTATCATCTTTTTGATCTAATAGTGGTCGATGAGAATTTTGACACCGACAACCCGGAGACCAATCCGGTGATGAAGCACCTGGAAGATCTGAACATGTCGGTGCGCCGGAATATTTATGTGGTCATGATCAGCAAAAGATTTCGTACCATGGATCAGATGATGGCGTTTAACAAAAGTGTCAATCTGATCATTAATGCCGACAAAATTGATCAGACTGAAAAGATCTTGAAACGAGGCCTGTCCGACCAGAAAATCCTTTACCAGATATATAAAGACCAATTAGCCAGAGCGCTCAGCATATAGAATCGGCATTGTATTCCTCCCGCCACACAAAAGATATTCGAGCAGTTGAAGGCAGGGATCTGCGTTGCCTGGATTTCTAACCGTCTTTTATTGTCACCGTAAATATTTTGGGTTTTACATTGACCAGGGTCGTGGCCACCGGCAGGGTGATGATTGCGCGTCTTGGATATATTCCGGGTTTGAGGGCGTTCAGGTCGATTTGCACTTTGATTCCCTTGCCCTTTTGAAGCTTTTCCAAAACATTCTCAGGCCCCTTCACCTCGATATTGATAACAGGTGGGGTGATTTTGTAAGGATACGGCGATCCTTTTCCTTCAACAGGGATATCTTGAAATTTTCTGGAAACGATTCTTTCTTTGATTTGTACCTCAACGCGAATCGGCTTAGAGATAAAAGGAGCTGTGGTGCCCTCAAGGAGATCAAGCACTATTTCTTTCTGAAATGATTCAGATATGCCATTTACATCAATCGGCTTTGTCAGAATTTCTTTTTGTTGGGATACGATTTTCTCAGAACCTCTCAAAATGATGAATGACGGCTTTGCTTTTGTTTCAACAACCTCGAATCCGGGCGCCGGGTTCCCGGAGATAGAGATGACAACCGGTACGGCCTTCTTCACTTCCTTTTCTATCTTCATCGTTAGAAAAGACGGATTGACCTTAAGGATGGAAATTCCCTCTGGGAGCTTGACATTTTCAGGATTTACCGGAATGGCATGAACACCGATTAATAGATCGGATATGTCCAATTTGTATTGCAGTTTCATCTCAGGAAGGGTTTTTGCCAGGGCTTTAAGGGTGCGGATTCGTGCTTCAATTCCCTTTGGCGGATGCTCGGTAATGATCAAGTCTTTAGGGATTTTTTGAACATCGATCGGAATAAATATGTCGGTTTCGTACGATGATGAACAGCTGAAGAGCAGCAGAATAGCTGCTCCCATCAGGCATAAATGAAACGTGTATTTATTTGAGCGTCCTGTCTTCAATGCCACAATCTACAATAGGGCACGGTAATCTTGGCAACTGATGCCCTATGGTTTTCCAGTTATGATTTTTTATGTTTTTAGGCTTAAAAATTTTATATACCTCTAAACGTATCCAACCGTAAAGACTTTTTTTACGCGCCTTTTATGGCATCGATAATTTTGACGGTCGCGAACGTATTGGCAACGTCATGAACCCGTATAATGTGAGCACCACGGAGGACTGCAGCTGCGACAGCCGCCTGGGTTCCGGTTTCCAACATTTGGGAATCCGAAAGAATATTGTTACCATTTTTCTTTTTTAGAAGGTTTCGTATAAAGGATTTTCTAGATGGCCCAATCAGAATGGGAAGCCCCAATGTGTGGAATTCATCCAGCCGATCGATGAGTTCAAAGTTGTTCTCAACTGTTTTTCCGAAACCAATCCCAGGGTCAAGGATCATCTTCGTTCGGCGAATCTGCCCTTTTTCCGCCCTTTTGACGGCCTTTTTTAAAAACGTTTTGATTTTTTGGACAATATCATCATATTTGGGTGCCACCTGCATGGTTTTGGGCGTCCCAAGCATATGCATCAAAATAACGGGAACTTCGTAATAAGACACAGTCCCCGCCATTTCGTCATCAAAACGGAGTGCGCTGATATCGTTGACAATGGAAGCCCCCACTTCAATGGCTTGCCTGGCAACACCGGCCTTGGTGGTATCGATGGAGATGGGAATGGCGATTTGCCCCGATAGTTCTTTGATCACAGGAACCACGCGTCGGATTTCCTCTTCCTCTGGCACCTCATCGGAATACGGACGCGTGGATTCTCCGCCGATATCGATGATATCGGCCCCTTCTTCGGTAAGCTTGAAACCTTGAGCAATCGCATCTTTATATGAATAAAACTTGCCGCCGTCTGAAAAAGAATCGGGTGTCACGTTGACAATGCCCATGATCAAGGTACGTCTACCAAGGTCAAGGCGGCGTCCATTCCATGAAATCGTATGGGTCTCCATAGGCGAATTTCTGTGATTACTGGATGTTCATCATGGAAAAACGAATGGTTGATTACGCATCGAATGGGGCTTCCTTCGCCTTCGCGGCGGCGGCATCGGCCTCTTTTTCATTTTTAGGGCTTTTGGGTGGAATCTCGATCTTCGGCCTTAGGGAATGAATAAGCTCATCGAGTTCTTTCCCCAGAACCGTCTCTTTTTCCAGGAGGAGGTCGGCCAGTTTATGAAGGATATCTACATTTTCGGCCAAGATTTTTTTTGAACGTTTATAGGATTGATCGATCAGTTTTTTTATTTCACCATCAATTTTTTTTGCTGTTTCTTCCGAGTAGTCCCTATGCTGTGCGATTTCACGCCCGAGGAAAATTTGTTCCTCATTTTTTGCATAGGAAAGGAGTCCCAAATCTTTACTCATTCCCCAGGAACGAACCATCTTTTCAGCGAGCTCTGTCGCCTGTTTGATATCGTTGGCAGCACCGGTGCTGATGCGATTGAAAACAATTTCCTCGGCGACCCGCCCGCCAAATGCGATCGACAGCTCGTTCTCGAGCTGGTCTTTATATTTGAATTCCCTTTCCTCAGGTAAGAACCAGGTAATACCGGCCGCACGGCCCCGGGGGATGATCGTTATTTTGTTAACAACATCCGTGTCGGGCAGAAAACGGGCAACCAATGCATGCCCGCCTTCGTGGTATGCCGTAGTTTTTCTGTCCTCTTCCTTCATCACCTTCGACTTTCGTTCCAAACCCATATAAACTTTGTCTTTGGAATCCTCGAAGTCTGTCATATCGATTTTTTCTTTATTTCTTTTAGCACCTAAAAGGGCGGCTTCATTGACAAGATTTTCCAGATCAGCTCCGGAAAATCCCGGGGTTCCTTTTGCCAGCACAAGTGTATCTACGTCGGGTGCGACAGGTGTTTTTTTCATGTGGACTTCTAGAATTTTTTCACGCCCCTTGATGTCCGGAAGCGGAACCACCACCTGGCGGTCAAATCGTCCGGGTCTGAGAAGGGCGGGGTCGAGCACATCCGGGCGGTTGGTCGCGGATATCAGAATAACCCCTTCATTTGATTCAAAACCGTCCATTTCGACCAGCAGTTGGTTCAGTGTCTGCTCTCTTTCATCATGCCCGCCGCCAAGGCCGGCTCCACGATGTCTTCCAACGGCATCGATTTCATCAATGAAGATGATACAGGGGGCGTTTTTCTTCCCTTGGACAAAAAGATCCCGTACCCTCGACGCACCGACGCCGACAAACATCTCCACAAAATCAGAACCGCTGATATTGAAAAACGGAACCCCTGCTTCACCTGCAATCGCCCGGGCGAGAAGCGTTTTTCCAGTACCGGGCGAGCCCATCAGCAGCACGCCTTTAGGTATCCGTCCCCCCAGGCGGGTGAATTTCTTAGGCTCTTTTAAAAAGTCGATGATTTCTCCCAATTCCTCTTTTGCCTCGTCGATCCCGGCGACATCTTCAAAAGTGACTTTGGCTTGCTGGTCGGAATGGAGGCGGGCGCGGCTCTTCCCGAAAGACAGCGCCTTTCCCCCGCCCGCTTGCATTTGACGCATAAAAAAGATCCACACCCCAATCAGTACAATCATCGGGAACCAGGAAACGAGTATATTCATATACCAGGGCGCCTCCTGCGGCGGTTTGGCCTCAATCGTCACGCCCTTTTCTCTGAGAATCCTGATCATGTCACTGTCCTGTGGCGAAAATACCTTAAATTGGTTCCGGTTGGTATCTGTGACAAAAAGTTCTTGACCCTGCAGAACGACCCTGGACACCCGTTCATTTTCTACCATCGATAGAAATTCGGTATAACTGATACTGGTTTCTGATGGTTGCTGTTGGTTGAAAAGGTTGTAGAGCATGATCATCATCAATGTAATGACCAGCCATAATGCCAAATTCTTATGAAATGGATTCAAAATCTATCCCTCCCGGTTTTTTTAATGTAAAAGGGGTGCTGAATCGAAACAGCGAGCGCATTTCTCGTAGATTGTCGAAGCGTATCGAAGATCCCGACTTTGTACCCATAAACATTCGATATTTTAAGATTGATATTAATCATCTTTAGGGATTAGGCAAGAAAAAGTTCTGCTTTCAGGACCTTTCGGGTGGAAGGCACAACTTTAACCGATTCATCAATTCTGTGGCCGACGACCCACATGATTTTTTTTCGGCTCAACATTATGGGGCACACCCAACGCTTTGATCTGGGAACCTTGTTGTTTATAAAAAAGGATTTTACTTTTTGGGTACCGGTCATCCCCAGGGGTGTAAAGCGGTCTCCCGGTTTAACGTTTCGGATGGTCAGGGGGAAACTCAGTTTATCTTTATCCATAAAAACAACGCTGCCGCCGGTTTTGCGGACATTGGTAATGTCTTCTGCCTCTATTTCAGAAAATTCTATGGATATATCGGCTTCTTTTATAAATATTAATCCGGGAGATAACATCTTGTACTCAAATGACGAAACAATGCCAAAGCCTGTTTTAAATTTGCGTAAATCGTCTTTCTCCTTTGAGATTAGGAGCCGTTCGTAATCTCGCAAAATCCGAATACGATCGGGAAGATCTAATATGCCGTTCACCGGTCCCTTTTTGAGAAGTCTAATAATAGCCTCGATATGGGAATATTGGATACGTCTCAAATCTCCTTTCACCGTTTCGATTCCTTTTCTGATAATCCTTCTTTGGGCTGCGATATGGAGCCCTTCAATGCGGTTGGCCGAGAGAATCATCAAATCGTCTTGTTTTGCCATGATTGTCTTTTCAAATACGGAATCGATGACGCCTTCAGCCCATTCTTCTTCGGCACTTAAGATTAATCCAAACCGATTCAGGGCATCGATGATTTTCGGATTATACGATGATTTTAGGTTGGGAATGAGTTGATGACGTATCCGGTTTCGAAGAAAGGTCAGATCTTTGTTCGATGCATCTGAAACATACGGTAATCTGTTTTGTTCCAAAAAGTCCATAATTTCGGATCGTCCAACCCGAATAAGGGGACGAACGATCTTTCCAACTTTGCAGCTGACCTCTCTGACCGGGGAAATCCCTGTGGCGCCCAGCGCACCGCTTCCCCGACAGATATATAGCAAAATGAGCTCTGCATTGTCATCGGCCTGGTGACCCAAAGCAATTGTGCTGAACCCCTTTTTTTTGGCTACTTCGTGATAAAAGGCATAGCGAAGATCTCGCGCCACCTCTTCCAGAGAACCCCCGTTATTATCCTGGCATTTACGCACATCGATCTTTTTTTGAAAGATCGACAGGTTCAATCGTTTGGCCAGAGACTTGACAAACCGGGCATCATGGTCCGAATCTTTTCTACGGAGAGAGTGATTCAAATGGGCAATTCCGATATGAAGAGGGAATTTAGGCGCCAGAAGGATCAGCGCATGGAGAAGTGCAACTGAATCGGGCCCTCCTGAGACACCGACGAGGACAGCATCGCCAGGCTGAAACATTTGATAGGTCGCGATGGTCTTTTCTACGGTATTCAGCAATCTGAAGCGATATGGACTTCCATTTTTGTTTGAAGGTGTTGGAAACATGGGGTGGATAGCGCGTATGGTCGCGTTATGGATGATCGATGCCGGTTGAGTGATTATAAATTAATTATAGCCAATAATGGGTTTCTGTCAATAATAAACAGATAATACCGAGGGCGGTTATATCAGTAAGCATTGACCGGAAGATGGTATGCGAGGTTCTTTTTTTCTTGAAGTTTATTTTTTTTTAGTTAAATATAGTTCCGGTTGTGCTAGGCGGGGAGTTAGCGGTGCCCTTTTCCCGAAATCCGCTCCATGCGGGGCTGAACTCCCTCAAGAGGGTTTCATTTTGAAAATGTGAGCGTTATCATGATCGGCCGCCGCGCAACAGAAGCCCACGAACCTCGTCAGGTCCGGAAGGAAGCAGCGATAAGTGACGTTATCTGTGTCGTGGAAAGATTCCGATCATCTTGATGACCTCTCTTTCCAGAAGAATCTCGATAGAGGGTGCACAACCAACTCTACCTTAATCTGCTACAGGGGTTGACACCCCAGGCATTTCGCGTTTTCCTATCGGTGCTAAAAACCCCTTACCATCTTGACATCCTTTCAGATAGTCTTATTTTTTTATCAAAATTGAGCAGTAAACACCGTTGTATTAACGATGCAAAGGGCTTGATGCGTCCTTGTTTAACAAATCCGGAGAAAACATAGGCTGATGACCGAAACGAAAAGCAAAAAAATACCCGTATATTCAGAAACAGAAAAAACCGATTCAGAAAGAAAAAAGAACAAAAAACACGGTTTCGAGAAAATAAAAAAGGCCAAGCCAAAGGCATCTCTAAAGGAGTTGGAGTCAAAGCTTGAATCTGCGGAAAATGAATCCAAGGAGAATTATGATCGTTTTTTGAGGGTTTCGGCTGAATTTGAAAATTACAAAAAGCGTTCTGCGCGTCAAATCGATGAATTCAGAAAATTCGCAAATGAATCTTTGCTAAAAGACATGCTTTGCGTAGTGGATAATTTAGAACGGGCCGTGGATTCGTCGCAGAACAATGGAATAAAGAATCACACGATCGCAGAGGGCGTGATTCTGACCATCGATGAGATTTCCAAAATTTTTAAAAAATTCAATGTTAAACCGATTTTATCTCTTAATGAATCATTTGACCCCAATTTCCACCAGGCGGTCATGCAGGAGGAAACTGAGGATTACCCGGATAATGTTGTTTTAAAGGAATTGCAAAAAGGATATTTGATGCATGATCGACTGCTCAGACCTGCTATGGTTATCGTTTCGAAGTCAAAAGGGGAAAAAAACGATCCAATAAAAGATGAAACAAATAAGATAAAAATAGAAAAAAAATAAACGTTTTGTGTGAGGTAAGGAGGACAACAAATGGGTAAAGTTATAGGTATCGATCTCGGCACCACCAATTCGTGTGTGGCGATTATGGAAGGTGATGAGCCAAAAGTCATCACAAACCTTGAAGGGGGTCGCACCACACCTTCAATTGTTGCGGTTTCAGAAAGCGGAGAGAGGCTGGTGGGCCAAATTGCAAAACGACAAGCCATTACCAATCCTGAGAATACGATTTTTGGCGTAAAACGTCTTATCGGTCGTAAATATGGATCCCCGGAGGTACAAGGGGATATTAAGATCCTCCCCTATAAGCTCGAACAGGCCAGCAACGGTGATGTTCACATTAATCTTCGGGGAAAGCTTCAAAGCCCTGCCGAAATATCTTCCTTTATTCTTGCAAATATTAAGAAGACCGCGGAGGAATATTTGGGTGAGAAGGTAACGGATGCCGTGGTAACTGTGCCCGCTTACTTTAACGATAGCCAGCGACAAGCGACCAAAGACGCCGGAAAAATAGCCGGCCTTAATGTGTTGAGGATCATCAACGAGCCGACCGCTGCGTCTTTGGCCTATGGTTTGGATAAGAAAAAGGAAGAAAAGATCGCTGTGTTTGATCTGGGGGGCGGCACTTTTGATATTTCCATACTTGAAATCGGGGAAGGTGTGTTTGAGGTGAAAGCGACCAATGGCGACACCCACCTCGGGGGTGAAGATTTTGATCATCGTCTGATCGATTACTTAGCTTCTGAGTTCAGAAAAGATCAGGGAATTGATATCCGAAATGACAAAATGGCATTGCAACGGTTAAAAGAAGCGGCGGAAAAAGCGAAAATGGAACTTTCGACTTCGATGGAAACCGATGTCAACCTACCATTTATTACCGCCGATGCGAGTGGCCCCAAACATCTCAACATAAAACTGACCCGGGCCAAGCTGGAATCGCTTGTCGGTGATCTTTTGGACAAACTGGAAAAACCCTGCCAAATTGCCATCAAAGAATCAGGGCTTACTTCAAAGGAGATCAACGAAGTCATCCTTGTGGGCGGCATGACCCGGATGCCGGCGGTTCAGGAGCGCGTCAAGAAAATTTTTGGGCGCGAGCCCCACAAAGGGGTTAACCCCGACGAAGTCGTTGCTGTCGGAGCTGCCATTCAGGGCGGGGTATTGAAAGGGGATGTCAAAGACGTTCTGCTGCTCGATGTTACGCCGCTCTCACTGGGTATCGAAACCCTTGGCAGCGTGATGACCCGGTTGATTGAAAAAAATACGACAATCCCTACTAAAAAAAGCCAGATTTTTTCAACAGCTGCAGACAGCCAGCCGGCGGTTTCGATTCATGTGCTCCAGGGTGAACGGGAGATGGCCGCAGGGAACAAAACCCTTGGGCGTTTTGAACTTGTGGGCATACCCCCTGCGCCGAGGGGGATACCTCAGATCGAGGTGACCTTTGATATTGATGCCAATGGTATTGTTCACGTAGCGGCAAAAGATATGGCAACCGGAAAAGAACAGTCCATCCAGATTACAGCGTCCAGCGGTCTGTCCCAGGAGGAGATCGATAAGCTGGTCAAGGATGCCGAGCTCCACGCGGAAGAGGATAAAAAGAAAAAAGAACTGGTGGAGGCGCGAAACACAGCTGATGCTTTGATCTATTCGAGTGAAAAGTCGATCAAAGAGCTGGGAGAAAAAGTAGATAGTGCAACGAAAACCCAGGTTGAGGACACCACCACCCGCCTCAGAAAAGCGATGGAGGGGGAGGATACCGAGGAGATTAAACGGCTCAGCGAAGAGCTGACTCAGGCCTCTCACAAGCTGGCAGAAGCGATGTACCAGCAGGCCTCTCAAACATCGGATCAGCAGGCGGGGCCTGATGAAACCCAGGCAGAAGACGGCGGTCAGCAGGCCAAAGAACCGGCCTCTGATGAAGAAGTCGTTGATGCGGATTTTGAAGAGGTAAAAGAAGAGGTAAAAGACGAAAAGAAATAACTGCCGATTATCAATCACTTTAAATCCCGTGCGCGCTCTGTGCCACGGGATTTTTTTCTTTTAAAATTGACAGTCTCGTAAAAACCATTTGCGAACGACTTTGAGCATCGACTTGCCTATCGTTTTCAATATTTCTTGAAACGGAAAGTGAAATGAGGGATACTTAACTACTCAAGTTTCGCACCTGATATTTTGAGGAAAGCCCCATCTGGGGTGTGAACCTTGAGTCACTATCTTAGTTTATAAAAACCGGATAGAACAATTTGTGGAAAAGAGAACAAGAGATAAACGGTTTTTGGCGGCGGTGCCTCCGTGGGTATTTATCGGAGCCGTGGTTTTGCTGTTCCCGATATTTACCTTTGTGACCCTGGAGGATATCAACCGCCAGAAGGAAAGCAGCATACGCCTCCTGCTGGAAAAAGGAGCTGCATTGATACGGTCCTTTGAGGCAGGAACCCGAACCGGAATGATGGGAATGGGTTGGGACGGTTTTCAACTTCAAAAATTGTTGGCTGAAACTGCCCAGCAACCCGACATTGTCTACCTCCTCGTCACTGACCATCGTGGAACGATTCTCGCGCACAATGATACATCCCGGATTGGAGGAAAACATGGAAAGCGTTTGGACCTGAATCTCATCTCCCATTCGAAAAAATTGAACTGGCGCCTTTTGTCAAGACCCGATGGCAAGAAGATTTTTGAAGTTGTTCGAAAATTTTCACCCACAGGTGGTTTTCCGGGATTTCGCAGGGGCCACATGATGCTCAATCGATTGTTTCAACAGCGTTTCAACCAATGGGGAAGTGATGAATTTGTCGATCTGATAATTTTTGTGGGCCTGGACATGCGTTCTGTTGAGGAAGCGAGGCAGACGGACACGCGGCACACGGTGATTATGGCATCAATCCTACTCTTGGTCGGGTTTGTCGGGATTATTTTGCTTTTTCTGGCCCAGGGTTATCGCAGCACCAGGGCATCCCTCTCAAGAATTAAGGCGTTTTCCGGTAATCTGGTGGAGAATATGCCGATCGGACTTCTGGCCACCGACAACGATGACCTGATCGCCTCTCTCAACCAAGTGGCCGGTCATATCCTGAACCTGTCATCCGAAAATGCAATCGGCGAAGATGCGAAAAAGATACTTCCACCTCAACTGTGGGAGCAATTAAAGGGGATCGGTGTGGACAAAAGAGTTGTGGGAAAGGAAATTGACTGCTCGATGCATGATGGGCGTGTTGTCCCCCTGGAAGTGAGTGCTTCTTTTTTCAAAGATGAAGCAGGAACCGTTCTCGGTCTTGTGACCCTCTTTAAGGATCTGACAGAAGTGCGGCTACTCAAACAGGAGGTTGTCAGGAGTCAGCGCCTGGCAACCGTAGGAAGGTTGGCAGCCGGGATTGCCCACGAGATTCGGAATCCGCTCAGTTCGATTAAGGGATTTGCCACCTATTTCAAAGAAAGATATCAAGAAAAATCTGAAGATCAACAGGTTTCAAATATCATGATCCAAGAGGTCGACCGGTTAAATAAAGTGGTGAGCCAGCTGCTCGATTTTGCAAAACCGGTCACCATTTCAAAGGTGTCGGTTTCTTTGAAACCGTTTATCGAGGACTCTTTGAAGCTGGTCACTCGCCAGGCAGAAGAGAATGGAATAACGATTCAAACAGATTTTCATCCTCAAGTCGACATCGGATTTATCGATCCGGACCGGATCAATCAGGTGCTGTTAAATCTTTATCTAAATGCCATCGAAGCGATGAATGAGGGCGGTTGTCTTTCGGTAACCCTGTCGGTTTTGGAAGATGGAGAACAGATAGAAATTCGAGTCTCAGATACCGGCGCCGGCATCCGTGCCGATGATCTCGCGCACATCTTTGATCCCTACTTTACAACAAAGAACTCCGGAACCGGTCTGGGACTGGCCATCGTTCATAATATCTTAGAGAACCACGGAGGCGAGATAAAGGCGGAGAGCCGATCGGGTCAGGGAACCACGATAAGGCTCCTGTTACCGAATTATAAAAACAACAGGGAGAAGTAAAGAGAAAGATGGGCATCAAGAAAGGGAAAAACCCAATACTGGTTGTGGATGACGATGATGCGCATCGAACCATGTTGCGCACCCTTCTCGGTGGATGGGGATATAAAATTTCCGAAGCCGATGACGGTTCAATTGCCGTCGAGGCGGTGAAGAGGAGCCCGTTTGACTTGGTGTTGATGGACATTCGAATGCTAAAAGTTTCGGGGATCGAGGCCCTTGATCAGATAAAAGTCTTCAACCCGGTGATTCCGGTGATCATCATGACCGCCTACTCATCGGTTGAAACTGCTGTGCAAGCCCTTAAAAAAGGGGCGTACGATTATCTGACAAAACCCCTCGATTTTGATAAGTTGAAACTGACCATTGAAAGGGCCATGGAGCACACCCAGCTAAAAGAGGAAAACCGTCTTTTGAAAGAAAATCTTGGAAAGCATTTTGATCGGCAGAACATCATTGGTAACAGCGCTGCCATGTCGAGATTGCTCCAAACCGTCGCCCAGGTAGCGCCATCTGAAGCAACGGTTTTAATCAGCGGTGAATCCGGGACAGGGAAGGAATTGATTGCCGGTGCAATTCATTTTAATAGTCAAAGAAAACAAGGCCCTTTTGTCAAGATAAACTGTGCGGCCGTTACCGAGACTTTACTTGAATCCGAGTTTTTCGGACACGAAAAAGGATCGTTTACCGGTGCGGATCGGCGAAAAGAAGGCCGTTTTTTACAGGCACACGGGGGAAGTATTTTTTTGGATGAGGTCAGTGAAATGTCCCCCAGCATGCAGGTCAAACTCTTGCGGGTCCTACAGGAAAAAGAGATCACGCGTGTGGGTGGTGAAAAGGTAATCCCGGTGGATGTTCGGGTCATCTCGGCAACAAACCAATCGCTTTTGTATATGATAAAAAAAAGGACTTTCCGGGAGGATCTTTATTACCGACTCAATGTGGTCAGGCTTGAAATACCTCCCCTGCGCGGGAGGCGAGAAGACATACCGCTTCTGGCACAACGATTTTTAAAGGAGTTCATAACTAAGAACCGAAAAGAGATTAAAGGGTTTACCTCACAGGCAATGGATTTTCTGGTCCGATATGACTGGCCCGGAAATGTCCGGGAACTGATGAATGCCATCGAAAGAAGTGTGGTACTGGCCCGGTCGGAGTACCTCGATGCTGAAGACCTCTCTGTCATTCGTGATTCTTCCCAGATGATATCGGATTCCCTCCCTGGCGTTGATGATGTCGGAAAGGATGTTCCATTGGACCAGGTCGAAAAAGCCACCATTTTACGGACCCTGGAATCTGCCGGTGGAAATAAAAGTGAAGCAGCCAGGCGTTTGGGCATCACCCGAAAGACGCTCCATAAAAAATTGAAAAAATATGGGATGATGAGTTGAGCAAAAAACGCCACGCGACTTTAAAACAAAGTGATTATATTGATCTATAATCAAAGGAAGCAAAAAAATGGCTCCATCAAGCTTTTATAAAATGAGGTGTACCGCTTGCGGTACTAAAAACAGAATTCCTTCGGATAAAGTTGGCACAAATGCCAGGTGTGGAAAATGCAAATCGATCCTTAAAACCGAAGCGCTTTTCCTGCCCCAGCCGGTTGTTATTTCAGACATCAATTTTGACGCCACGGTACTGCAATCCCCTTTACCGGTGCTCCTTTTTTTCTGGGCGCCGTGGTGTCCCACCTGTATGTCGATGGCGCCGGCAATAGACGAGTTTGCTGCAGATTCAAAGGGTAAGGTTAGGGTCGGAAAATTGAATGTGGATAACAGTCCCCAGACAGCGTCGAAATTCAATGTTTTGGGCGTCCCGAATATGTTGATATTTGATAATGGCCGTCTACAGGAAAATATTGTGGGATCAATGCAGAAACATGATATCATGATGAAAATGAGCCGATATATTTAGAAGGGGTTGTGGATAAAATGAAACTTAAGAAATGGACCATCGTGTTGTGCGGCCTGAGCATTCTGATTCCATATATGACATATGGCCAGGAATCTTCCAGCGGATTTAATCTACAGGGAGGGCCATCATCTCTGACACTCGATGAAGTAATCTCCAAGGTCGAAGAAAGATACAAAGGCGCGGATTTCTCAGCCCGGTTTTATCAGGTATCGACATTGAAAGCGGTGGAGATCACCGACACGGCCAAAGGAAGGATCTTTGTCAAATATCCCGGGATGATGCGGTGGGAGTATGAAACCCCTGAAAAGCAGATTATTCTAACAGACGGGAAGAGGCTGTGGATATACCGGCCGGGTGAGAATCAGGTGTTGATGGGGAAAGCGCCATCTTTTTTTGGAGAAGGAAAAGGCGCCAGTTTTTTATCTGATATCAAACGTGTCCGACGATATTTTGATGCTGCCATGGAAAAAAAGGATAAAACCGAAAATTATGTCATAAAACTTCTGCCAAAGAAAGAAATGGCAGGTGTGTCGGAGATCTATTTGACGGTTGACCGGAATCGGTTTGAGGTCGTTCAAATCGTCACATATAATATATATAAAGATGAAACCCGAATCGAATTGAGCCGATTACGGTTTGAACAAAAACTCGATAGCGCTCTTTTTCGTTTTAACATACCCGACGGAGTTGATGTGCTTCAGTTCGATGAGCCGAACCGATGAACAGAATCCCGCTCTACACGACATCCATAACATCATCTGGTATATCGGCATTGGTATAAACTTTTTGGACATCCTCGTTGTCTTCAAGGGCTTCCATCAGCCTGATCATCTTTTCAGCCTCCGAACCTTGAAGATTTGTTGTCGATTGGGGTAGCATGGTGATTTCAGCTACCAGACAGGGAATCGAGCTATTCACCAGGGCCGCTTTTACCGATTCAAAATCTTCGGTAGTGGTAATCACCTCAATATTATCATCCCCCTCAAGGACATCCTCAGCACCGGCATCAATGGCGGCCTCCATGAGTACTTCTTCATCCGCCGCTCCCTTTTCCACCACCAGATACCCTTTTTTGCTGAACATCCATGAAACACATCCGTTTTCGCCGAGATTACCACCGTGTTTGCTGAAAATGTGTCTGATATCCGCAACCGCCCGATTTTTATTGTCACTGAGAGATTCGACCAGAATTGCGGCGCCACCGGGACCGTATCCTTCGTAGATACTCTCTTCATAATTCACCCCTTCGAGTTCCCCGGTTCCTTTTTTGACGGCTCTCTCAATATTGTCCTTTGGCATGTTTTCATTTTTTGCCGCCTGAATAGCGGTCCGTAGCCTGGGGTTTGAAGCTGGATCACCGTCGCCCCCCATTCTCGCCGCCACTGTAATTTCTTTGATCAGTTTGGAAAAGATTTTTCCCCGTTTGGCATCGGTGGCCCCTTTCTTATGCTTTATTGTCGACCATTTGCTGTGTCCAGACACGTTATCCTCCTGTTTTTTTCCCAAATCCGATGATAAAAATTTCCCTGCTCGCCTTGCGACTGGCTGATGGTTTGAAGACCTTAAATTGATAGAAACTCGATTTTATCGATTCTGAAAAAATTTTGAAATCCTCTCCTTGAAAAATTTTACAGACAAAAGATCCGCCCGGTATCAACCGGGTTTGCGCAATGGACAGCACACGCATACAAAGATTAAAGGAGCGGGCGGCATCCGTCTCCTGGTTGCCGGTTGTATTCGGTGCCATGTCGCTCAGCACGACGTTAAAGCCGTTCCCAACCGATGCCGCCAAATCTTCATCAAACCTCATGATGTCACCGGTGTAGGTCCTGACATGGGCGGGTAGTTTGATCGAAACCGGTTTTAGATCGATGCCGATGACGTGGCCCCGGTCCCCGGTCAGGCCGGCCGCAAATTTCAGCCAGGATCCCGGGTGGCAACCGAGATCCAAAACTCTATGTCCCTTCCTGATCAGGTGGTACTTGCGCTGAATCTCCTGAATTTTATAGATCGACCGGGCAGGAAATCCTTCTTTTTTGGCCTGCCGCGAATAATGGTCTTCCCAGGGCTTCATTTGCCACCTAAGGTTTTAGTGAGCTAAAGCGGCTGGTTGGCCCTGATCCGGATCAGGGAAACAGTATCTCCGTCACCTGCTCTAAGCGCTTTAACCCGATGATTTCGATTCCCTTTGTGACCGACATCCGTTTAAGGTTGCTTTTTGGCAGAAGACACCGCGTAAAACCCATCTTTTTGATTTCAGACACCCGGATGTCAACCTGGCCGATGGCCCGAACTTCCCCCGTCAGACCGACCTCCCCGAGCACAACGGTTCCGTTGGTGATGGCCCGGTCCAAAAGGCTCGATGCCATCGCCGAGACGATTGCCATATCGACCGCCGGATCATCCACCTTGACTCCGCCGGCCACATTCATAAAGATGTCATGTGATATCAAATGCATCCCCAGTATCTTCTCCATGACCGCCGCCAGCAATGCTACCCGATTGTGGTCAAGACCCAATACGGTTCTACGTGGTGTTCCAAGGTAGGACGGGGTTGCCAGGGCTTGAATTTCCACCAGAATCGGCCGTGTGCCCTCAATGCTTGCGGTAACCACCGATCCCGGTGAGTTTTCCGGACGCTCGGAAAGAAATACGGCTGACGGGTTGGCCACCTCTTCCAGACCTTTTTCTTTCATTTCAAAGACACCGATTTCATTGGTCGAGCCGAATCTGTTTTTTACCGCGCGCAGGATCCGATAAACATGGTTCCGATCCCCTTCAAAATAGAGCACCGTATCGACCATATGTTCTAAAAGTCTGGGTCCGGCGATGGCGCCTTCCTTTGTCACGTGACCAACCAAAAAGGTTGGGATGTTCGTTTTTTTGGCCATGAGCATCAGTCTCATGGTCGACTCCCTCACCTGGCTCACACTCCCAGGCGCCGATGAGAGGTCTGCATTGAACATTGTTTGTATCGAATCGATTACCAGGACATCCGGCTTTACGGATTCCAACATCGACAGGATCGATTCAATCTCTATTTCCGACACGACGAGGAGACCCGGGGAAATGGTTGAAAGCCGGTTGCTTCTGATGCGAATCTGAAGGATCGATTCTTCACCGGAAACATACAACACCTTATGTCCTTTGGCTGTGAGGCCATGCAGGACCTGAAGCATCAGCGTCGATTTGCCGATGCCGGGATCTCCGCCGATCAGGACCAGACTGCCTGGAACAAGGCCTCCGCCCAGTACCCGGTCGAACTCTTTGATGTGTGTAGAAAGACGACTGACATCTTCAATGTTTACAGAATCAATCGGAACCGGCTCGTTGCGGGAAGCGGGCAGGCCATACATCGGCCTTTGAGTCAACCCTGACGATGCCGCCTCCTCAACCAGGGTGTGCCACTCTCCGCATTCAGGGCATTTCCCCATCCATTTCGGGGTCTGATATCCACATGTCTGGCAGCAGAAAATGGTTTTTGTGTCTTTTTTTACCAAATTGAAGCTTCCTTTAATAATTGACAACCCGATGTCAACATGACATTTTAGCACGATTTCCCGAGCGGCTGCAACCGGAAACTTTTTATCAAACACATCATTGAAAGGATAATAAAGGAATGATACTTTTTCGATTCAAAGCGTGCCGATTTTTAATTTTTCTCTTCGGTCTCTTCGTTCCGATTTTTCTGTTTCCAATTTCTGATATCGAAAGCGCCGAAATAAAGGGCGAATTTTTTGGGTCGCTTCAGGCACGACTTATTCGTGACGGTTTTGATCAGACGATGATAAGATCTGTCTACAAAGACCCGAAGGTCTATCTGGATAAAAAAATCATAAAAGTCTATTTTACGTACCGTGAAGCCAAATTGAATTACGATCAGTTCACCACCCGGCGATCGATCACAAAGGCAAGAACCTATATCAGAAAACATATGGATGCTTTTCAAACAGCCGAAAAAAACTTTGGTGTGGACAGGGAAATCATCACCGCGATCATTTTAGTTGAAACGCAGCTTGGGAAGGTGACGGGGAAAAAATCCATTTTAAATACCTTTTCAACTCTGGCCGCCCTATCGGATCCTAGTATAAGGGATACCCTGTGGAAAGAGATTTCAAGAACCAGGAAGCTCGACCAAAAGAAATTTGAAAAATGGTCAGCAAGAAAATCAAAATGGGCCTATCGCGAGCTAAAAGCCTATTTGAAATATAGTGCCAAAGAGAAAATTCCGCCTTCAGAGGTGAACGGGTCTTTTGCCGGCGCCATGGGGATTGCCCAGTTTTTGCCGAGTAGTATTTTGGCCTATGCAAAAGACGGAAACAATGACGGGCGCATCGATCTGTTCAACCACTCGGATGCCATTGCCAGCATTGCAGGCTATCTGAAGAATTACGGATGGCACCCGGGAATCGACGGTAAAAAGGCATACAAAATTGTCTATCGGTACAACCGCAGCTCGTATTATGTGAATACCGTATTAAAAATTGCTGAGCTTTTGAGGGGATAATCGGTTGAAATGGAAACCGTCATAGCATGGATCAAAATAGGTTTTGTTTTTCTCATTTTAACTCTGTTAGCAATTATCGATGTGACTCGAAAGGATTTCGGTACCATCCAAAAAAAAGCCATTTGGGGACTGGTCGCGGTGGTACCGTTTATCGGGTGGTTGATTTATCTTGTTTTTGGGTTCAGAGAAGGAAAGAAACCGGGAAGAGAGGAGGCGGGCAAATAAACGTTTGACAAACAACCCCCTTTTAAATAAGGATTCTGGAACCGCTTTCCAAGCCGAATATATGGTCCCATCGTCTAGTGGTTAGGACGCCGGCCTCTCACGCCGGTAACGGGGGTTCGACTCCCCCTGGGATCACCAGAGAATAAAAGGGCCGACCGAGATGAT
>Ga0255052_10000417_pt1 | contig 34634 bp, 83 predicted proteins | sample JV7_2_21_MG_FD_188632 | JGI IMG/M metagenome (GOLD analysis project Ga0255052, IMG submission 188632) | Seawater microbial communities from Jervis Inlet, British Columbia, Canada - JV7_2_21 | ecosystem: Environmental > Aquatic > Marine > Inlet | place: Canada: British Columbia | collected...
TCTCCCATTTTATTTACCTCTATCGGCAGCAGGCCCGGTTGATTTACTTAAACCACTAAGCTCACGTTGCTTTCTGGCGATTTCTACTTGACCACATTGTTTACATAAAAATTCCTTTTCTTCGTGGCCGAATCTGATTGCGCTTTTAACCAAACGACGTTCGCCCGCATTAATATGAACTTGACAAGTCTTACACTTACTCCAGCTTGATTTTGCATTTTCCCAATAATATTCTTTTGCCATTTTATTCTAAGGTTTTTAAAACCCATCCATTTCCACTTTTTTCTATTTTTGCTTCTTCGCCTGCTTCTTCCAGGTCTCTTTTTCCATTGACTAAATTATCATATTCAATTTCACTGTCTTCTGCATATCCTTGAACAACCCATTTACGGTTTTTTCTTTTTGCCATATTATTTACCCATATAATAATTTAAATCATCTTCTAATTTTTCGTTTGAATATTTTAAACTTGCTTCTTTGATACCGAGTCTTTGCCAGCCTGTTTGAGTTCTCCAACCAACTCTGCCTTCAGTATAAATATATTCGACAAGCCCCTTCTTTTCGTTTATCCCTAATACAATACCGTTAACACCATCTGAATCCCTAACTCTTAATCCAGGTTTGAATTCATGGATTGAATGTGCTTCTACATATCTTGCCATTTTATTAACCTGTTAGTATTCTGAATACAATCTTGTTTACTAATCTATCATTGTTAATATTTTCAACAACTTCTCCTTGCTCGTTTACTAATTTATTACCCTTGATTATTAATACTGCGTCAGTGAAATGAAGTTCTGCTCCATCCATTTGAGCGAGTGTTCTTTTGCCATAAGGAGACATTTTCTTGTCGGAAATCTTTCCGTCTGCTCCCCTGAAATAATCTTCTTTTTGTTGTGCCATTCTAATACCTCTTCCTTCTTAATCGGTCTTTTTCTCTTTTCTCTTCAAACCACCACTTACCACTTTCGGTTTGTAAATGTTCTGGATGAACGGTATGAACGCGGCTCATGTCTCTGTTTTGTGCTAATGCATCTCTGCAGGAAGCGCAGGCCAATACCCCGTCTTTTTGTATTTCTGGAACTCTTTCCTTTTTTGCAACATGGTCACAAGCCAGTATCATTCCTTTATAATAATCCACAAAAATTGGTTTTTGCTCTGCCATATTATTTACCTTTCAAATCATCAAAAAACTCTCTTGCTTGTTCTGGAGTTACCCAATAATGAAGTCCATACATCTTAATCCCTCCACTGAATCGGTTCTGGAGCAAAATAAAATATTCCATGAATGATTGTATCGACAACAAAAATCAAACCAATCAATATGTAAACATTTCTTATCAGGCCTAAGTTATAAAAGCCCCATAATGCTAATCCTAATAATATGTAATGAAGATAATTTTGCCACTTGCCTAAGTTTGCAAATACTGCCATATTAAAATACCTCTACTGAACAGACACTCCTAACTTTTCAGTTGCATCTATTTCTTCTTTATCAAGCCCCTTGTTTTTAGGTCTAATATACAAATCAAACCTGTTCATTTTTGGTCTTGGTATTATTTTAATTTTGTTACTATCTCTAAAAGCATCTGCTCTTTTCTCTGCATTTTTTCTAACAGCAAAACTTTCTTGATATCTATAGTCTTTACCATCTATTTTTTTAACATCTTTTATGTTTCCCATTCAAAACACCTTTTTAAACTTTAAAACAATTGCCGTAATTGTTCCTATGAGTACAATTGACAAAGCTGCACCAAATGCATCAGAAGCAAGGTTTGAAATCCACGTGCTTCCTCTTGTGAAAAAGGCCAAATATGTGAATAATGCAACTAATATCCAACCAGTTATTAAAAGTAATCCTACTGGAATTTTTTTTGCCATTTTAACCCAACCAATCCTCCTGAAGTACCTTCTCAATTTCGTTTTCAATATCTACATTTGTAATTCTGTCTTTATGAAGATGTTCGGCCATTGCTGTTTTGACTTGTCTTACTAATTCTGAATCGATATTTAATTTTGTCATTTTAATCCCGTTGCTCCTCCAGAGTTGCCGCTCCGGCCCTTTCTAGTTTAATTATAATATTTTGGGACATTTCTATAAACAGTGGGTATGTCTCTTCGGTTACTGGCCGTATGCCGGAAGTTGTAAGTCCATTATGTAAAAAACGAAGTTCTTCAACCGATAAACTAATTTGTGCCATTTTATCACTCTTATTATTATATAGTTCTTAGAAGTCGTTTCTATATATAAACTTTTATTTTATTTAACGTAAATAATGGAATCTTAACATATGTTTTGCAACACAGTAAAGTATATAAAGGAGCTTTCCCTTAATTTTATTGAATTTTGGGGGATAAATTAATTGGTAAGCGATAAGGAATACAAGAAGGCATTTATCTGTTACATTGATGATAAAGGGGATATTGTTGATGGTTTCTATGACAATGTAAAAATAAATGATAGCCATGTCTCCTTTGATACAAGTTCTAATCGGCTTCATCTGCCGTGGGCTCGCATAATCAAAATAAAGACTGAGAGGGGGGACAATCTTGAATAATCAGCAAGAATACACAAGTATCTTGCAGAAAGTCCTTGCTACGACTATTCAGGTTGCAAACCTAAAATTATTTCCCGGTTCCAATGAAATGCGGCCAGGACAGAGATTTAACGAAGATAAATATGAACTCCATGATGAAAGAAATGTTGGTTTAAATGAAGTTGTATTTGATTTGGATTGGCCAAGTTATGTAAAAAACCATGCAAAGGCACAATCTATAATTGATGTTCTTAATCAAAGAGGAATTCCATTTCTGATTTGTCCAACTGGCGGCAAAGGAATTCATATTCATATCTTTTTCAATAAATTGAACATTCTAAATCCAAAACATAAAGAAATTCTCAAAAAAGGATTTTCATTGGGACTTACTTGGAAACATATCCGTAAATTTATCTGGAATGCTGTTTTGGACGACGCAGGGATTGAAAACAAATTGCGAGGTCATGGAAAATATGTTGATTCTGCTCCAATTAGTTTTAATCATTTTGCTGGGACATCTCATTTGATTCGAGACATTGGTGGAAGAAAAATTACAAGGGACAAAGCAGATTCTGGTTTCGTCACTGCTTACAAAACTTATGTCCCTTACTCTGAATTTACGGACAAAAAGCTAAAAATTAAAACTATTGCTGATGTGACTTTTCCTGGACAAATCGGGACATTTGAAGTAGATGAAAACGAATTAATTGATTATGTCGGCAAATATATCAAGTACTGTAAGCAGCATAATATTGAAGAGTCCCGCAATGAACAATTGACGATTGACTACCTAAATATGGATGGAGTTTTGCGGCTTAAAGAAGGCGCGGACACCGGCCAAAGAAGCCTCGGTGCTATGACGCTTTGTGTGGCTGCAAAAATCGATAGAAAAACCAAGGAAGAAGCCACTAAAATACTGCAAGAATACGTCAAAAACTGCTCACAAACCGGCCATGAATTCCGCTTAGAAGAGGCAAAACACTGGCTGGATTGGATATATTCTCAGCAGAACGTTTATTGGAACTGTTCTCAGCTGGAAAACCTCGGTTTTCATACAAAAGAGACGTGTGAATTCTGTCAAAGTAAGAACAAAAAAGCGCTAGATTTCTTGAAAAGTACAACGATTTTAAAACAGATAGAAGAAGTGCTGGATATTGAGATAATTGGCGAAAAAGAAACCAAATTATTGATATTTTTATTGATGTTGTCCAAGAATTTTCCTTCAAAAAGTGGTACTCCAAATTGGAATGTAATTGGAGACCCAATCAGTCAGAATATCATACTTTCTTCTGATTCCGGCTCTGGAAAAAGCTATGTAATTAAGCGCATTTTAGAGATAATTGGGGAGGAAGAAGAAGACTACTTTTGCATCTCAAGAATGACCAAAAACTCTATCAATTATTATACGGACATAAATATGGATGGCAAAATCATTTTTATTGAAGAAATGGCCGGACTTGACGAACATACTTCACAATTACGAGTTTGGATGTCCGAAGGAAAACTAACTTTAAACACTGTAGAAAAAGTCCCAGATGCTGATGGAATTGAGGTAAATACGCTCGTTAAGAAGTCCACCCAAGGACAACCAGTTTTTGTCAGCGGACTAATAGAATCGAATATTGAGGAACAAATGCTAAATCGGAGTTGGGTCGTCGGTTTGGACACTTCAGAAAAACAGACAGAAGACATCTTAGATTTTCAAGATAAAATGCAAAAAAGATTAATTAAGATAGATGCATTAAAAACAAGGATTATCAAGGATTCTATTAAACAATTAAAGCCGTATCATTTCATTATTCCGTTCTCTAATCGTCGCGCTTTGAACATTCCCAGCAAAGAGGTTCGTGCGCGAAGGGACTATGAAAAATTAATGACTTTAATCAAGTGTTCTGCCTATCTTCATCAGTACCAAAGAGAGATAAAAGAAATTGATGGAAAAGAGTATATTATATGTGATATTAAGGATTATGACATAGCAAGAAGGTATGCTCAAAACATCCTCGGCGCAACCTTTAGTGGTTTAACAAATGACCAGATAGATTTAGTTGGTTTTGTGAGAAAAAGCTCATGGAAAGAGGAGTTCGGAATAGTAGATATACAACGTAATAAGGGTAAGTCAAAAAACTTCTGGGGAGGCATGCTGTCCCAGCTTGAAAACTTGGGTTATTTCGAAGCAGACAGAGCAATTGGTAAGTCCACAATCTATGCGTTAAATGAACATAAAGCATTCAATATTATTAACTTGCCATCTGGAGTAGAATTACTTAAAAAAATAGAAGAATTAGGGATAAAAAATGGCCAAAATAATGAAAATATTCAAAATAATGAAAATACCTCGCAAAACAGGCCTAACCTCGCACATGATTTTACTATGTATAAGAAAATATCCGAATTAGGACAGGAAAAAAATCTCCATGGGTTTTTGTCCTCATGCGAGGTGTGCGAGGTCATACCGAAGACAAACAGCGCAAAACACCTCTCACAGAATTTTTATAGAGCACAACTGCATGCTTCACCTGAAATTCGGAGCTTTGTGGGCGCGGAGGATAAGAAGTTATGCGACGTGGGACATCCTACTAAATCTGAATTATCTATTTACATAAAAAATAGCGAAAAACATTATTTATCTATAGAAATATTAATCGATAAATTTGGAGTAGATATTGAAGACATGATTAAAGAAATGTTAAAGGAAGGAGATTTATTTGAACCCAAAAGAGGAAATGTAATGGTTTTGGATTAATAGTCATAGACATGCCTAGTCCGAGAGACAAGGCAGGAGGTCAAAAAATGGCAGACGAAGAAACATTGGAAGCAGGAGAAAGTCAGGAACCGGAAGAAATTACGGAACCCGAGAAAAAAGACAGTAGTGAAATTAGTTGGGACGAAGCAACTAAGAGCGGTGCTTTTGTAACTTTGGAAGAAGATACAGAAAAGAACATAACAGTGACAAACTGGAGATTTGAAAAACGGGATTCTTCAGCACAAGTGGCCGCAAATGAGATAGAGTTTATTAGTGATGTATTGGTTGAAGACGGCGAAGAAGTAAAGGATAAATTGTTTACAACCACAAGCAAAAGACTAAAGACAAAACTTAGACCAATTTTTGAAGGAAAAGATATTTCAACAAAAATTAGTTTAAGAGTAATGAAAGTAGGGAAGTCCTTTGATACCCAATTTGCAATTGCCGCATAGACATTGCATGGGAGATAGTGTCAAAGAAATTGCCGAAATCGAATTAAAGGATTAATTTCCTTTTTTTTTATTTTTAAAATGAAACACAAAAGAAACAAAAGAGAATGTATATATTGTAATAATGAGTTTTATCCAAGAAATATTAAACACGAGATATGTGATGAATGTCATAAACCGAAATCATGTATTTATAATTGTGGGGAACAGGTTATGACCGTCGGGAAGTTTATTTGTAGAAAATGCAGACGTCCTGCCAAGGAAAAACAAGAAATAATATTATGCGGATGTGGATGTGGAGAACATTGTAAAATTACAGGTTCGAAATTCAGGGCCGGACACAACAATAGGGGAATATTTAATCCAGGTTATAATAAAATTGGAAAGGCAGGATATAGATATAGGCATGATGTTTTATATTTTGGGAAGGACAGAAGTAAAATTATAGAGTGGAGCACAAAAAATGAAGCAGACCCCGACTTCATAGCTAGTATATGGTTCAATCCCTGTGCTTTATGTGGATGGGATAAAGCCAAGTGTGATATACACCATATTATTCCTAAGAAATTAGGAGGAAAGGGGAATAGTGATAATTTAATGGTTTTATGTAGGAACTGTCATCAATTGGAACAGCTCAGAATAAACAAGACAAATATAGAAGGAGAATTATTAAATTCACGGATTTTAGAATTTGATAAATTCATGGAGGAAAAATGTTAATAACAAAAGAAATTAAATGGCATATGGGACATAGGCTTAAAAATCATAAATCGGCCTGCAGAGGAAATCATGGACATACTTATTTTTGTGAAGTAGGTTTAGAAGCAGACCATGTTGTCCAAACAATAGGAAGTTCAGATGAAGGGATGGTTATGGATTTTGGAGATATTAAAACTATTTTGATAGAAGAAGTCTATAAAGCACTCGACCATGGAACTATGTTACAAAGGGGAGACACTTTAATCCCAGCAATGGAAGAAGACGAAGCAACCAAATTAGTAATAGTGGACTTTCCACCAACGGCAGAAAACATTGCTAAATGGGTATGGGGAAGAATCGGACATATAATTGATGATGTCTATAAAACAGGATTGAAATTAAAGTTTGTCAAGATTTTTGAAACTCCTACTAGTTCGGCAACATATTTGGGGGATTAAGATGAAGGCACCAATAGCAGAACTATTTGAAAGTTGTCAGGGAGAGGGTAGGTTTATTGGACACCCTGTAATCTTTATAAGATTTTGGGGATGTAACCTTAGATGCCAATTTAATGGAAAATCCTGTGATACTCCCTATGCTGTTATACAGGAAAAAGAAAAGGCAAAGGAATATAATCCAGACGAACTTGTTGACCAGATTAAAAGTCTCGGACCGCACCGTTTGGTTTGGACTGGTGGCGAGCCATTAATATATCAAAACTATATGGTAGAAGTTTGTAAACTTTTGGGAAACGATTACAAACATGAGATTGAAACCAACGGGACTTTGTCACCGATAACAGAATTACAGTTTTATATGGACTGGTTCAATGTATCCGTTAAACTCAAATCCAGCAACCAAGAAGAAGGATATGAGAATAAAAGAATAAATCCCAAAGCACTTTTAACTTTTCCACAAGAAAGAAGTTGTTTGAAATTTGTTATCAATGGAGAAGAAGACATTAATGAAATCCAGGAACTAATAAAACAAACCCATTTTGAAAACATTTATCTTATGCCACAAGGAGCAACAAGAATAGAGATTTTGGAAAACTCTGCTAAAGTTGTTGACCTTTGTATGAGGTATAACTATATTTTCAGTTCCAGATTACATATTTTAATATGGGACAGTAAAAGGGGTGTATGAATTGACTGCACAATTAAAATATTATCAAAAAAATAAAGAAAAGCTCCAGCAGGCCTCAAAAGCATATTATCATGCCAATAAAGAGGCCAGAAAAAAATGGAGCCATGAATATTATTTGAAAAACAGGAAGACAATATTAGAGAAACAAAAAGAAAGACAGCGGGCCAACCCAGAAACAAGGAAAAAATATTATGAAAAGAATAGAGAAAAATTTTGCGAGCAAAAACGACAATATTATTTAGACAATAAAGAAAAAGTACAAAAAAAAATCAGAGAATGGTATAAAAATAACAAGGAAAAGGTATCTTTGGCTAATAAAGAATATAGAGAAAAAAACAAAGAATTAGTAAAAGAACGCGGAAGACAATATTTTCAAAAAAATAAATACGTATTAACAAGATGCAAGGCATTTGATATAGTGTTAGAAGAAGGCAAGTTAATTCCAAAAAATTGTGAAATTTGTGATGACGACAGAGAGGAAGCATTACAATGGCATCATAAAGACTTCAATAACAAAAACAGAGACAAAACCAATATTCAAGTATTATGTGGTAGCTGTCATTTGGTAATACATAGAGGAGGAGAACAAAATGGATACGGTGAGCAAAGTTAAAAACAACGGAAAAGATGTAATTGAATATTCCTGGAAAGATTTAGAACAGGATTGTAATAGAATTATGGTGTGGATTAAACAAAGAAAGCTAAACGAAACATTAACGGATATCTATTGCCCGCCCAGAGGCGGATTCATTCCAGGCGTTGTGATGAGCCATAAGCTTAATATTCCATTAATAGACAGGATAAAAGATATAACCGATGATACTTTAATTGTAGACGATATAGAGGATTCAGGCAAAACATTATTAAATATTAAAAGGGCTAATTCAAAAGGAACATATGTTTGTTTGATTACAAAAAGAACAAGGGATTCAGTATTGGATTTTTATGGAAGATATTTTCCTTTACATACCTGGATACGCTTTGCTTGGGAGGACGAATAAAAATGGGAGATGAATTCAAAGATAATTTGACAAGACCATTTTCAAAACCAGAAACAAAAGTTCAACGGAGACTACATGAAGACCTTAGAGAAATATTGAAACAGGATTATGTTCTCAATATATCATATCCGGAATTATTTGATGTTCTCGATAGAGTCAAATTAACATTCCAATTAGATATGCTTAGGAGAGAAGGCCAAATAAAAATTATATTCAAGGAGGATTGAAAACGAAAATGGATAAAGAAAAAATTGAAAAACACATTAAAGAAATATTAATACTAATAGGAGAAGACACAAACAGAGAGGGTCTTCGTGGAACACCGGAAAGAGTTGCACGAATGTATGCCGAGGTTTTTAGAGGCTACGATGAAAAACAAAAACCAAAGGTAACAACATTCCAAAATGGAGCAGATGGCCTAAAGATTGATGAAATGATTATTGACAAAGGAGATTTATATTCTCATTGTGAACATCATATGTGCATGATATCGGCTCGTTATTTCTTTGCTTATATTCCCAATGATGTTGTACTTGGATTAAGTAAAGTTGCAAGAATAGTTGATTATTATTCCGCCAAATTACAAATCCAGGAAAGACTCGTAAAAGAAATTGTAGATGAACTACAAAAGATATGCAAACCAAAAGGAATTGCACTTGTTGTCGTCGGAGAACATTTTTGTAAAACAATGAGAGGAGTAAAGAAGAAAGGAGAAATGATTACTTCGGATTTAAGAGGAGCATTCAAAGAGAACGACGCAACAAGAGCAGAGTTTATGAAATTTGTAAATGGAGGTAATTGAAATGGAAAGAACAATTAAAGTAGAAGGAACCAAAGTATTTTTCAAACCAGAGGAGTTTAAGAATTATAAAAAGAAACCAATAGTAATTCAAGCCCTACAAATTGACAAAGCATTCCAAGTTTATACTTTGGAGGGGGTTATGAAAGGAGACCCAGGAGATTTTCTGATTATTGGAGTTAAAGGAGAACCATATCCCTGTAAGCCAGATATATTTGCAGAAACATATGAGGAGGTGAAAGAATGAAAGAAAAAGAAAAGGTTATTATTATTCTTTCCGGCGGCATGGATAGTGCAACCTTATTAGGGAAATTAATAAGCGAAGACAAAGAAGTTCATGCTATAACTTTTGATTATAGTCAAAGACATAAAAAAGAAATAGAATGTGCAAAAGAACTTTGTACTTATTATGGAATAAAAAATCATGAAATAGTTTCGTTTCCGACTTTCGGGGGAAGCGCATTAACTGATGACATAGAAGTTCCGGAAGGCCATTATTCATCTGAGAATATGAAAATAACGGTTGTTCCAATGAGAAACGCCATTATGTTGTGTTTGGCCGCAAGTTATGCAGAGAGCAATAATATAAATAAAATATTCTATGGTGCCCACGCCGGAGACATGGCTGTTTACTGGGATTGTCGTGTTGAATTTTTAGACAGAATGAAAGATATGTTGTACGAAAATGACTTACATGATATGACAATAGTAGCACCATTCTTGGATTTAGATAAAGGAGACATAGCATGCCTTGGTAAATCTTTGGATGTTCCATATAGATATACATGGACTTGCTACAAAGGCAGGGAGAAAGCATGCGGCAAATGTGGTTCATGCCAAGAACGCAAGGAAGCATTTGAAAAAGCAAAACTCAAAGACCCAATTAAGTATGAGGAGGAAACAAAATGACTGAAGAAAAGAAAGTAAACAAAACAGATTTAATAGTAGAGGAATTTAAGAAAGGCAATTTTGATAAAGCACAAATTGCCGCAACAACAGGTGCCCAATTAGGAACTGTAAAAGTACAGTTGTATAAATGGAAGAAGGCAAATCCAGCAAAAACAGAAGAACCAAAAGAAGAAGTCAAGGAAGCAGAACCGGCAGAAGCACCAAAACCAGCCGAATGAGGAGAAAATGGTTGGGAAAGACAAAATAAACCCGGAGCACTATAAGAAAGAAGGAAAAGAAGTAATCGATATTATCAAGGAAACATTATCAAGAGATGCATTTCTTGGTTTCCTATCTGGTAATGTCATTAAATATTTGGGAAGGTACAAAGAAAAAAACGGAGTTGAAGACTTAAACAAAGCAAAGTGGTATCTCGATAGATTAATTATAGAGGAGAAAGGTGGCCCAAGCAAGTAAAAGGAAAAGAGAGAATATTAGACAATTTAGAGCATTTCATATGTCTAATTTATGTAGGAAATGTGGAAAGAAAATACACAAAAGTTCACAACATCATTTCCTTTGCCAAAGCTGTCACAGATATCATAAAAGCAAAGTAGATGGCAAGAAAAAATGACACCAAAATTAAGACCCGAGTTTTATGCCTTTAGAGTTTACAAGAAGGGTAAAAGACAGGAAGAATGGAGAATTAATAGAGGTCTTTACAATACCGGCCCCGGCCATTTAATAACAACCAAAGAATTAGAAGAAGATTGGGAACCTGGATTTGTTGTAGAAAGAGTTAATAAAAAATTAAGGAGAAAGATAAGATGAAAATCACAAGTAGAACGATAACATTTGTAATCGGCGGAGTTATTATTATGGTATTGGCCGAAGCAAATTTATTCGGTTTATTTTACGGGGCAATCAGCGGATATGCTTTTGATGTGGTAATGGGAGAGAATGAAAAAAAAGAAAAAACTTCGCGTTAAGTGTAATAACTGTGAAAAATCCGGAGTATTGGACAAAGACGAGGAAATGTTTTGTTCCTTTTGTGGAAGCAAAGAGTTAACCATAAGAAAATATAGACACGCCAGGAAAAGGAGAAGAGAATTCATTGAAATAATCGGAGGGAAAAATAAATGAAATTATTTTTTGCCGGCGCAGAATCTTTTGAATCATTAATGGTTAAATATAATTGTCATGCATTAATGTCGTTTTTCCATATTCGAGGGCCTTGGAAAAAGAATCCAAGAATCAAAGAGGGGAATAATTTAACAGGAGAATTATTCATAGACAGTGGAGCCTTCTCTGCTTTCAGTTTAGGAAAGCCAACGGACATAGACAAATATATTGAATTTTGTAAAAAGACGGACGCAGATTATTATGCCGTTCTCGATGTTATAGGAAGTGCATCTGGAACTTTGAAAAATCAAATTTACATGGAAGACAGAGGAGTTAAGCCTGTGCCTTGTTTCCATCATGGGGAAGATTTTAAATATCTAAAATATTATTGCAGGAAGTATGATTATATTGCCCTTGGTGGCATGGTGCCAATTTCCACACCCGCCCTGATTAGATGGTTGGAAGTAATATTTACAATGTATCCAAATAAGAAGTTTCATGGTTTTGGAGTAACAACAAAAAAACTTATTGAGAGATTTCCTTTTTATAGTGTGGACAGCTCGTCGTGGCTTAGTGGAGGAAGAGTAGGGTCTTTGTTTGATATGGAGCTTGGAACCAAACATTATAGTGAATTAACAGAACAGTGGAAAAAGAAAATAGAAGAAAGAGGATTTACTTTAGACGAGATAAATGAAAAACACGAAGCAAGAAATTCTTTTAATATTATTTCATATTTGGAGATGCAGGACAAGCACGCTGCCATAAAAGGGTTTCAGAAACAACACCAATTAAACAAGTTTTTTAATGTTCCAGAAAAGAAAGAGGCGCCCGCCCCAAATTTCAAAGAATGGATTGCAAAACATTATGGAGATGTTCCTCCTCATATAGCCAAAAAATTAATTAAGCACCAATTCGGAGTTGATATATAATGCCTAAGAAAGGAGAATTTGCTTTAGATGGTTGTAAAAAAGAAGTAATTAATTATTATAATAATGGGAAGCGTTCTCAAAAAGAAGTTGCTAAAAAATTTAATGTAGAACACCATACTGTATATAACACTTTTAAAAGATGGAGAATAAAAACAGGACTTCATAAGAGAACAGGCGATAAGAATCCAGCATGGAACGGAGGAATGAAATTTCATAATGGGAAAAAAATGATATATACACCGGGCCACCCACATCCAAATTTACATGGAATATATGTATATGAATCTCGTTTAGTAATGGAGAAACACATAGGGAGATATTTAAAATCAGAAGAAATAGTTCACCATAAAGACCAAAACCCATTAAATAATGAACCAGAGAATTTACAAATAGTAACAAGGGCCGAACATAATAAAATACATGGAAGACAGAGAAAGGAGGTTCAGATATGAAACAATGTCCTAAATGTAAGAAAGAAGAATTAGATATAACAACGGGCGGCATTCCTCCAAATCCAAAATACAGATGTTGGAATTGTGGTTTTGAATGTTATAAGAATCAATTTAAGAAATATGGGGTTGAAGACTGATGGTACTCATCTTCGACATTGAAACTTTTACACCAGACGGCCGGCCAAATCCCAAGGTCGACATTCCAAGATTCATAGCCTTTTACGAATATGAGAACGACACTTATCATTTTTTATCTGCCAACAAGAAAAAAGAAATCTTGGAAATATTTCAAAGACACAGAGTAATCGTAGGATTTAATTCTTGGAATTATGATATTCCCATATTAAAACGCCACGGCTTATACAGATATAAACATTGTCATATTGATTTAATGGAGTCAGTAAAGAAGCGCCCAATCGATTTAGGAGTGCAACATGAATCAATGTCACTTGCTAACCTTGCCAAATGTTTTAAAATTGCATTAAAGAAAGAAGAGTTTGATTATGCCTTATTGAATAAAAAAGAATTAACAGAAGAAGAATTAAAAGAAATAGAAACATATGCTATCCAGGATGCGAAAGTAACAAAAGAAATGTTTGATTATCTTTGTAAATTCTTTGAACCATTTAAGCATTTTATGAATAAACGAGATATAAGAGATTATAAGTGGCTGTCGTCCTCTATAGCGGCATATGTTTACAAGGTTATTTGTCACAGGGCGGATATTCCTGAACTGTATAAAGATACTAATGAAAGACAATCGTTTGTGGGGGGACTCGTATGTGAGCCATCTCAGGCCGCCGCACACATAGAAGGAGGGCCAATTTATTTAAAAGATTTTTCAAGTTTATATCCACATAATTCAATGCAGGCCAATCTATTTTCTCATAAATGCAGGTGCTGTACAGAAGAAGAGAAATGGGCAGGAAACGAATTATTTAAAGTGGAAGGAAAATATTGTTCGAAAAAAAGAGGAAAGATAGAAGAAGTTATACTTGAGTTCTTTAAAGAGAGATTACAATTAAAAGAAAAAGGAGACGCAAGGGAACAGGCCTTAAAGAAAGTTATTAACACTCTTTACGGCCTTCTTGGTAATCCTGTTTTTGAATCTTTATATAACCATACAAGTGCCTCAGATTGCACTCTTATTGGGAGAACTTCTACAATGTTAGTTAGGGAAGCACTCGAAAAAGAAGGGTACGTGGTTTTATATAGCGATACAGATTCGGTTTTCATTCAAGACCCATTTAACAGCAGGGAAGCGCTTGACAAATTAATTGCTAAAATAATTAAAGTAATAAAAGACCATTTACCATTTCCAAGTGAGACATTTGATATGACCACAGACGAAGAGATAAAACATATTTGGTTTTTTGAAAAGAATGAAAAATTCTTAAAGAAACATTATATGTATGTTACTACCGACAATAGATTAGTTCTAAAAGGCCTACCAATGATTAAGAATGATTCGAGTAAAATTGGTTATTATATCTTTAAGAAACACATGAAGGACAGAGTAATAGCCGGCGAAGTTAGCTTCACTTATAATGAATTAAGAAGCTGGCTTTACAAGGAGTTAGAAGCAAATTTAGAAATTGCGACAAGAACCTTTAAAGTTTGGGAACCTGAACAATACAAAAATGAATCTCAACTACAGGCACAAATTGCAATTAAACATGGTGCCGGAACTCATAAGTTACTTGGTAACAAATATATCGGCGTAGGAAAAAGTCAGCGTTACTGTACCATTGAAGAATTTAAGGCAAAGGGAATGTCTTTACATGCTTTAGTAATGGATAAGTATTGGAGCGAGATGTCATTTTTCAGTAATTATATTCCAGACGGATTTAAAAGAGGAAAAGATAATAGTCAAGTGGCTTTAACAGCCTGGACAGATATGTAAAACAGGGGGGAGTAAAATGGAAAATTTAAGTGGAAGAGATATGGTAAATACTCACGCTATAGCAAAGAAAGTCAATGAAATTATAGAAATTTTAGAAACGATAGGGGCTATAGATGAAGAACAATCGAATAAAATTATGAGGGATTAAAATGGGAATGGAGTTAAAAGAATACGTAGCAAAATTAGAACAACAAGGAAAGGAATTACAGGATAAATATAAAACAGTTAAAACAGAAGAAGAAAGAGACACTTTGGGCAAACAGTTTAATGACATTAAAGAAAAATTGGAAGCGGCTAAAAAGAAATTATTTACAGAACCACCAAAATTAGAACCACAACAACCAGAATCACCGGCGGCGATAGCAAAGCAGGCACCAAAACCAAAAAAGAAAACCGACCCAGAGTATCTTGAATTTTTAGGATTCAAGACAGTAAAGGGGTTAAGAGAGAAATTTGACAACGACAAAGAAGTCTTGGATGTTTTGTTAAAAGCAACCAAGATAGTAAGGGAAGACATGAAAAGAAAATGAAATGTAAAAAATGCGGGGAATTAATGGATACCAAGGAAAAGGAATTTATAAGTATAGAATATGATGGGGTCAAAGTCATTTACGAATGTGAAGAATGTGGATTAACTTGCGAAGCACATTACATATTTGAACATTTAGAACCCGACCCTGTATTTTGGAGTGATGAATAATGTTACCAACCTGTAAAGAATGCGGGCATTTATTCGGTAATGATGAAACCGAATGCACGGAATGCGGTTGTAAAGAAACGAAGGTATCTTGGGCATGAATAAAAGAAGAAAGAAAAAATGTAAAATGTGCGGTAAAGAAATTGCCGATATTTATGAAAGATGTTTTAAATGTAATGAAAAGTATAGTAAATTAGAAGCAGGGGGCTAAAATGTCAGAAGAAAACAAAAAATTTGTCATAAGCAAAATGCCATTATGGTTAATCATTGTATTAATCGTCATTGTAGTGGTATTACTGATGGCGATTATGCCATATGTATAAGGAGGAAAAATGGAAGGAGACAAACCACAATTTAAATCAGAGAATCCAGAAGTACAGAAAACAAAGTTAGTGACTCAGGCCAAAGAACGTGAACATATTTTCAAAATGGAAAGAGAAGACCAACGACATATGAATATTATGACGGAAATCCAAGAATGTCGAAAGGCTGGCATTAAAGTATTTGTTCGGGGATTTGCCACCATGCTTGCTCCAAAAGGAACCGAAATTAAAGAAGAGAGTCCGGACACCCCAGAAGAGTGATACTGTAATAAGAATAATTTTGCTGTTTATCTCCCCAGAAGAGTATAGATGCAGAATTTTTCTTGCAGACATAAAATGTATGGACAAAAACGCAAAATTCGGATATATACTAGATATTGTAAAAGATGTCACCATTACTACAAGACAACCGCTAAACATGGAAAATATTGCGATTATTGTAAACGGACAAATAATTTTAATGGAATTAATGTATAATATAGTGCCTACAGTATCTATATTTATTTAAGGATTATATTTTAAATAAAATACAGATGTTGAAAATAGATTTGTCCAAACCAGAATCAACGAGGGCGTTTACAGTATGTGTTAAGTCTCAAACAGACTACAATCTAAAGAATTTCTCATTATATCGGCACATCCTTTCTTTGGAACAATTATATTACGTAATTAAGCTTATGCTGGAAGACCAAAGGGATATGTATCTTGATTTAGAGAAAAGATATATTTTTACAGAGACAAAGTCCAGAAAACATACTCATACAATCCAGATATTTGAATTTAAGGATAATAGAGCCGTGAATTCAAAAAGTTTCGGAATTAAAGAATTTGCCTATTCGGCCAATGAAATCGCGGACTGTCTTGAAACATGGTTTAAAAGAAAAATGAGAGAAAGAGCCGGATTGAAATTCAAACAAGGCATAGTATTTGAAACTCTATTAAGGTGTTTTAGTTGAATAAAACAAATAAAAAAGTGATTCATTATACACACCATGATTGTAAGGAGACATTTGTATTAGAGGAGGGGGAACAGTTAATTTGTCCGAGATGTGGAGGAACCGAACATATACGTAAACGTGCACCCAGATAATTAAATGAAAAAATTATTACTATTATTACTATTTGTCCCATTTGTATATGGAGCACAATACAATTATACAATCACAACAGATTTTGTAGATATTTTAGAAACCGGAAACAAAGGTCTTGGAAATATTATTGTTCAACCATACATAGCAAATAAAACTCAATATGATATTAACAATACAGTTAATTTTGAAATTACTCGTTCTGATACCATAAGAAATTTACTTGGTTATTCAATTCAAATCAGTGGTGACATTATAGTTAATAATGAGGTCTATGCTTTTCCAGGCGCGAATTTATATCAAGTGAAAAGATTAAATGACAGCGTGATAACTTTTGATATCAGCGTAGTTGAAATTCCCTCTGCTACTTTTGATATGTTCATGGAGCATAATTATTTTGAGTTAGAAGATTCACATGCTTATACTATTTCAAATACAGATGAAAGAAGTTTTAATGTTACATTAGATTATAGTATGTTCCAAGAGCCACAGGGTTATTTACTTCCATTTAAATTCAAATTAAATGGTAAGGAGGTTAAGGAGATTGATTATAATTTAAATCTAAGTGAATTACATAAATTCAAAGTTACGAAAGGAACCTGTGCAGTTGAGATGCCGATTTTAACTTCTGGAAGTTTATGTGAGTTTGCAATTGAAAACCAAGCAAATGCATTATTAGATATACAAACAAGTTCTAACAAATATGGAAAGCATTTCTATTTTCCGGAAACAATAGGGGTATTTCCAGGAGCAACGAAAACAATTTCCATCTTTTATGACTTAACAACAGATATTCCAAAAATAACAAACGATACAATGAATATTACTTTTAGAAGCGGCGGCCACAGCGTTGACGTCCCGATTGACGTTTTATTTACAGATAGAGTTGTTCCCGGATTTAGAAATTTTACAATGCCAGATATTGAAGTTTTGAGAGAATTTAGTGCAACAGTAGATGTTGTTGATAATTATAATATTAGCTATGCCGAATCAATTGTGTACAAATCAGAACCAAGCGGCTGGGCAATATATGAAAAGAAAGATTTAGTTCATATTAAATTTGATACTTATAATTTTTCATTCAAACCTATTAATAAAGGAAGATATAAATTAGAATTAAGAGCAAAAGACTTTGGAGAAAACATTAATGTTACTACATGGGAATTTCAAGTTAATGAAATGAATGCTTTTGAATACAGTAGAAATATTAAATTTGGAAAAGTAAAACAAGGAAAATATTTATCACAATCATTTGGAACATTAACTTATCCTGCAGATGTAGAAGCAAGAGTAAAGGTTTTAAATTATGGGTTGGAAAGTGGATGTACATGGGGAGTTAAATTAGTTAATACAAATACAGGCAATGAACAATTCGTAAGGAATGTTAATGAAACTTTTAGATTTTCTGAAGTTGGAAATTATACATTGGGTTTTACCGGCGCCTGCTTAACAGAGGGTTTTGATGGAGCATTAGAATTTGCCGTTCCTGATTTTCATGCACAAATAAATGATATTGTATTCAGTGGTGAAGTTGTTAATTTTACCGTTCCTGGAGTTATCATTAATAAGGAGTGGAACGGAGGAATATTGAATTGTGAAGTTCAAGACACCGGAGACATAACAACCTCAACTTATAGATGTATTGTTGAATATCCACTAACAAGCGCGGAAATGAATCTTGTTCCAGTCAGTCAAGATGCATACGAAAGCACTATCGAAGGAAAAGATATTGAAATAGAAAAATGGCGAAGTAAGAATGCCGGAAAACTCTGGTGGATTTGGATTATGATATTTGCAATGGTCTTTATAGCATTATATGCCAGTTTCATGATGTATGTTCATCCTGACTTATATTGGAAGGTGCGATAATGTGTGAATTTAATCCAAATAACGAAGGGCGGAGAATGGATAAATGTATGAAAAAACTTACCGATTTCATTAATACACATCCAAATGTTAAAACATTGGCTTGTTGCTGTGGTCACGGAAAATATGATATGTCTATAATTGTTAAACATAAAACAGGAATGGATGGTAATTGGGTTTGGAAAATCATGGATATGATAAGTGGAATTGAAATCCCAAGAAAGAAAAGATTTTACAAACGAGACAAACAAGGATATTATTACATTCCCGAAGTAATTAAAAAATGACAACGCATTCATATTGGACAAAGAAAATGGAACTTGAACATGATTTAAAATATTATAAATTATGTAAAAGACGGTATGAAGATAAAATAAGAAAAACAAAACAAGCATTAGAAGAGCTTGACCAAAAGGTGAAATTTTAAAATGAAATGGATAAAAACAATGTTTGGGGATGGGTATGTTAATTTAGAAAACGCAGATGGAATTCACATTAATGATTTTACAGGCGATACTAACCCAAGAAGTAAAGAAATGCAGAATAAAGCAGTTGTATTTATTTGGTATAAGGCAGAGGAAGTTCCTTTAAAGGCCTTTACTATAAAAAGCGCTGCTATAAAATATATGAATGAGCTGATAGGGGTGAAATGATGGCAAAACCAAAAAGTGATTTTTTATTAGATTTAGCAACCGGAGATTGCCTTGGGTCGTTTAAAGGAATTGACCCTATACCCGAAGAAGACGGATTAGTAAATGTGAAATACATTCCGATTAATACTTTGTTTAAGGTAGAAATAATTAAAGCAATCCCCGAACACGCAATAAAAAGAATAATGAGTAATAAAAGAACTTTCACAGTTATACTTGAAAACAGTAAAGGAGAATCCCCATTCTTGGATAAATTATTAGGAATGAGGGCCGAAAGTATTAATGAATTAAGAGAAAAGCTTTCTGAAAAAGAACTTGAAAGTCGGACTGCTCAATACAAAGCAAAGGAAAGTAAAGATACTTTGGATAAACAAAAACAAAGGGAACGAGAAAGAAGCCGTTCAAGCGGTGGCGGCGGTTTATATCCAGGACAGCGAAGACTGTTTGGAAGCACCGTACAAAGACAACAGCCGAGAGTGGTAGACGATGATAGTTTAGAGGATATTTAATGGGGGAATAAAATGGAAGAACAAACTAATCGGGATGAACTAAAACAAAGTTTTAGTAGTTTAGTAGAAGACCTGCGGGGCGATAAGGCAATGACTTATTTTGATGCCGAAGAACTTTATAGAAGATTAGACAGTCATTGTGAACTTGCAGAGGGACACATATACAATAGTATTAGTCTTCGAAAAAAAGAAGCAGATAAGTTTAATACTATGAAAGGAAAAGCGGCCGTTAAAACTTCTATTAATGAAAACAAAGTTTGTCCTGTTGAACTTTTAAATCATTTAAAGGGGGCATTTGATAATTTAATAGAACAAGTTAATTGGGAGAGATTGAAATACGAAGTTATAAATTTGTACAATCGAAAATTATACAATGCCTATATGACAACCAAATCTTTTGAAATCGAAAAGGAAGTAAGTAAAGGATTTGAAGAAAGACAGAAACAGTGGATGGAATTAACTAAAAGTATTCTAACTAATAAATTTGAAACATTAAATAACAGAATGATAGGAATATCCAAATCTTTTGAACAATTGAAATCGGCCAACGAAGGAAAGTATTTCGCTTTAAATGAAAAATTATTAAAAGTTCAGAATACTGTTTTAAAACAGATGGCGGAATTACCGGTTTCTAAGGATGATATCGAAGCCGAAGAAACTTTTAATTGTGATTATTGCGGAATTAGTTTTGCAACTCAATCAGAATTAGAAGTTCATAAACCGGGCTGTAAAGACATATTAATGGAACCATCTATAACAGACCCAGTAGAGATTCCAAATCCGATACAAGATGATGTAGAATTGGCCACGGAAGCAATCCAGGAATCTCCGCCACCAGAAACAAAAAAACCCACATCTATTTTAGATGAGGATTTAGGAGGGACGAAAAATGATTTTGATTAGAAGTTTTACAATAGTCGAAGGAAGAGCAGTTAATTCCCGTATTGAAGAGAAATGGGATGAAGATTCTTCTCTACCTTTTGATTTGACGGATAAGAAAAATATGTATAATTATCTTAGAAGTAAATTCAAAGATACTCGGTCGCCGGATGGTTTATCTCTTTGTTGGGAGATTTACAAATGGGGAGGGGATGTTGGAGACGGCACCGGATTTTACAGTTACTTTCCAGGATACGATGATAAAGGAGAAAAATTTAAACTCGTTAAGTATGGAAGAGTAGACCAAAAAGGTGATACAAATAGTTTGTGATTTAGCAATATACGGATTAACTACTTATACTGTGACAATAATGCTTTTTTCTTTTATAGGACTTGCATTATTGCTTAGAAAGATAGAATTGATTGCAATATTTTCATTACTAATTGGATTTTTATTAGTAATAACAAGCATGTTGGGGTTAGCATTAATAAACACATTTTTTTGTGCATGAGGTGACAGGATGACATTTGATTTGTATTTTCGTGGGAATACTAAGGAGAAACTTAATAAATTAAAGAGTGTAAGTAAAGAACAAATATTAACGGCGATAGAAAGTTTAATAGATGTAAATGATACATTAAAATTTAAAATTGTAAACAATGGCAAAAAGATTCGAGCTTAAATTAAACCCAATATTAAGCGGGCAGAATGAATATTTGAAGTCTCAATTATTTTTACCTCCAGACCCCGTCTTTGATAAATACAGTAGAGAATATCTTCCTTGTGGATTAATTAGAGATTATTACAATCCGGAAAAAGATAAGAAGAAAATATTTGCTTTAGATATCAGTCAGGCATTTAGAATGTTGTTTGTGGCGAAGACAAGAACAGGGAAGTCCTGGTTTTTAAGAGGTATTAATGATAGAGCAAGAGAATGTGGTATGGCTCCTGTTTACATAACCGATGTTAAAAACGAATATGGAACTTCCAATAGGCCGGTACAATCTAAATTCTATGATAAATTAATTAAGAATGAAAAACCCAAACAAGCAAAGATGAAAACATTTCGGCCAACTTTTTTTCAATTCTTAGAAGGAGATGCTCAAAAGTTACCAGATAGCCAGCAATGGTGTAGCATGGATATTTCAAAATATACACCAAGAGATTTGCAAACAGTATTGAGATTTTTGGGAATAACAGATTTGCAAATGATGGGAATTGAAAGAATGCTTTTTGAAGCCAGACAGGATAGAATTATTATTAAGGATTTGGATGATTTAAGGCAAATGATAGAGCAGGCGGATTATATTGAGAATAAATCAAGTATTTTGAATAAGTTATATAAAATAACATATTATAATCCATTTGACGTCAAATATAGAATGCGTCCACATATTTATGTTAGGGAAGGATATACTTTAAGTCTTAATTTACAATACTTTGACTCATTGGAAAAGAACAACGGATTTTTACAAACTGTAGTAACCTCATGGATGAGGGATTTAATCAATGCCAGAAAGAGACAGGAGATTCCTCCGTTGATTTTAAACATAGATGAAACTCCAAGATTTTGTCCGGCCAATGGAGATTCTACAGCAAGGTATGAAATTCTTGAATCTACAGATACTGATACGGCTTATGATGTTTCATATATCTTTGCAAGCCAGGATATTGTATCAATTCCAGAAAGACTCGTAAAACAGTGCCGTTATATATTTTGCCCATGGAATGTCGATTATCAGGTGTTAAAGGACGCATTTAAGGCCGCAAATTTAGCCGCGGCAGAGGTCAAGTCCCAACAATATAATGAATTAAGGCGCATTACTTCGCGTATGGAGCAATGGGATTGGCTGGCCATAGATTTAAACGAGAAAATTTATACTCCAATAACACCTTTAGCACCGTTAACTCATGCAAAGGAAACAGAATAATGGAGGCGATAACCAAAAACGATAAGCCGGTATAACCATGCTTATTGGTTGCAACTGCGGTTTTTGGACGCGAGATTCATTAAAGTATATCCTTGAAAATATATATTTACTTAAAGAAGTTTTATAATATATAAAAAATAATAAGGGGGGTAGTAAAATGCCAAAGAAATCAGAAGAATTAGGGAAATTAGAAAAAATTAGAGAGCAAATTAATGACCTGAATGAAAAGGCTAAACAATATGTAACAGACCATCCGAGAACAATCAAAACAGCCGGATATGTTGCCGCAGGAATTGTAGGACTGTCATTGGGTTGGCTATTAGGGAAAAAGAAGAAAGGGAAGTAAGATGGGACTAATGGGGTTATTAAAGTCTCACGCCGGCGACATTTATATTCATATACAAGAAACAATTGCTGATACTAAAGAACAAATTCGTTCATTTTTTAGTTTGTTTGCAATCTTTATGATAATCAGTATTATTACTAATGTAGTAATGTTAATCCTGATGGTTACTCTTTTAGTAATGTTGTTTACCTCATAAAATGTCGAAGCTAGAAAACAAAACCAATAAAGATACAATTTTAATTATCGGTGGAATAGTGGTTACAGCAATTTTAATTATTAGTTTTCTTGGAATAAGATTATATTATTCTAAACCACAAATTAAAATCACACACTTAGATGTTGTTCCACCAAGAGGAAAAGACGTTCCCGTTGAAATAAATGAAGGGGGCGAATTCAATTTATATTATGCAATGAATTTCAATACAATATTAGATGATGTTGAACTGTTCTTTGATTATCCAAAAGGTTGTTTAATATTAGACAATCAAAAAAATCCTTTGCTTTTTGATTTAAGAAATAAAGAATTAAACAAAGAAATAAGTTTATTCTCAAGATTTATTGTTCCCGAAGATATTGATTCTGCATGTTTGTATAGAGAATTGAAAATTACATTGATAGCAACAGGGAATAATAATTTGAGAGCAGAGAAAGAGGTATCGATTGAAATAAATAAAAATGTAAGCCAATCACCATATTGTAGAGAATGTTTGGCAACCTGTGGGGGGTAAGAATGGGATTAATAGGTATTTTTTTTGTTGGAACAATATTCGGGATTTTAGCAACTTTGGTATTAAATTCCATGTGGACAAGATTCCATATATGGATGAGACGACTGTGGAAGTTCTTTACAACATTAGAAATGAGTAATCATCATACCGAATACAAAAGATGTTCAAAAGAATTAAGGGAGCTAACAAAATGAAAAAGAAAAAGCATGTTACTGGATTTGTTATATCGTCGTTAATAGTTGCTTTAATGTGGTATATTTTTGTAGTTGCGACTAAAATAACAGACGGAAGATATTGGGTTACATTATTAGCTGCTATATTTGTGATAATTTATTTAGGGTATGTATGGGGTAAAGATGCACCCGACAAAGAGATTAAGGTGAGTACAACTTGAAAAAAGCCCAAGGAATAAGTATAAATGTTATTATCGTTGCAGCAATCGCTTTAGTTGTTTTAGTTGTTTTGCTTGTTGTATTTACAGGAAGATTTTCAGTATGGAATATTGATTGTGAAAAAAATGTAAATGCTAAAGAATGTATTTGTGATGAAGAAGCAGATTATGAATATAGAGAATGTGATTATCAAGATGTTTCTTTTGTTAATATGGCAGATTATTGGATTGGTAGAAAAGAATGTCTCAATGAAGATATTGTTTATATCTGGACAGAAGAATATAAAAAATATATTAATAGTGAAGATATGGAAAAATTATATGCAACTGGAACCATGAGGGGTAGTTTATTTTATTGTAGAGCATGGATATGCAAACCTAAAATTAAAAAGGAATGTATTAGTTCACATTGGCCAGCAAGACCAAGTGATTTAAGCTGTATTCAAATCTATGAATATATTAAGTTTGGTAATATTTGTATTAAAGGAAATCCTTGCGAAGAAGTAGAATATCCATTAATTTCTAAAAACGAATTAATACAAGAATATTTTGGAAGGTGTATATAATGGCAAAGAAGAAAGCTAAAGAGAAAGAAGTAAAGGTAGAGGTTAAAGAAGTTATCATCGAAATTCCAGTTGGAGAAAATTGGAAATGGATTTCTGGTATTTTAGCAATATTAGTAATACTTTCTCTAATCACTGCGGGCTTTAGAGGAGGCTGTGAATCAGAAGATGATGGTCTTTGTGAAGTTGTAGACCTTAAAGGTGTAATATTAAGCAATCTCGAAGCATCTCAATTATCAAAAGAATTCATTGTAGATAATTTGGTTCCGCCTGGAACACCAGTTGAAATAAATTCTGTTGTATCAGAGAGTGGAGTATACAAAGTTTATTTATTAATAAATAATCAAAACTTTACATCATATCTCACTAAAGATGGAGCTATGATGTTTCCACAAGGAGTAAAAGTTATATTTACGGAGGTAAACGAAAATGGAGAATGAAGAACAAAAAGCAAAAACAGAAGATGAATTTTATACCACAGTAAGAGCAGTTAACATGACTTTGAAAAGTGTCTATGTTGCAAGGAACGCATGTTTAGCACAAGCAGACCAATTACAAATTGACATAGATAAGATGGCATCAAAAAGAGACAGACTGACTTTAGTTGGTTCGCATTTAGATAAATGGATTAACAGGGTAGAAGAAAACAAAACAAAGGAATTGGAGGCAAGTGAAAACGACGACCAAGAAGAGAATCACGAAACATCAATAGAACCGCAGGAAGAAATCAAAGAAGAGCATGTTGTATAGTTGAAATAAAATGGCAAAGGAAAAAGCCAAAAAGAAAAGATTATCTCGATTAGATAATCTCAACAGAAGAGTTTTCGAGGTAAGCGAAAAGGCTGCTAAAAATGAAGAACATATTGGTATTCTTTATTGGTTTAATGACGATTTAAGAAAATTTGTAGTAAAAGCTATAATTATTGGAATCATAGCAATTCTTGTATTAGGTGCAAGCATAGTAATCCATAAACATTCAATTACAAAAGATTATTGTATTGAATGGGATGGTTGGATTGAGAGAGATAATTTGTTTTTAAGTTGTTTTGATTTTACAGACAACGGCATGGATTGTATTTGGAATTTCAAAGAAGATGGAGATTTAGAAATTACCAGATTTGTAGATAAAAAAATAACTACATATCCATGTAGTAGATATGTGGCTTCAACGGGGGTTGAAAATGGAGAAGGCAAAAGCATTGCGGGTTTTAAAATATATCAAGACCAATCCAGGGGTCAGTAGAGGAAAATTAATAGAAAGATTTGAATTAAATAGTAATAGTTTGTGTAAATTATTTGGATATAATCAACATAAAATAGTTTGCGTGGGAAAGAATGTTGATATGGAGACAAAAAATATTCACGGGACAATATGTAAAATGAAGACATACATTCATACATATTATTTCAAAGGGGCTCTATCAACCGCAATATTATAAGGAGGAAACAAACAAATGCCACAAGTAATCGTTCAGTTAAATCAGGAAGAAAATGAAGATGTTAAAGATGTTATGCAGGCCAAACAATTATCAAAGGCAGACGCGGTGATGCATTTGTTAACATTAGGTATAGCTAAACATAAAAGAAAATAAAGTGCTACTCCGTTACTCATTGGGGGGTAGTTGCGGAGTAGCCAGAATTTGCAATGACTTCTTCTATTAAATTTTTTCTTCTATTAAATTTGTTTTATTTTTTTTAAAATAAAAATATATATATAAGAATAATCAAAAAAGAGTTAATATGAACATGGTGTTATAAATGGCCTTTATGAGAACATACGATGTAACGGTTTCAGTTGACGGGGAACACATCTCCGACCGCGTTCGGGCTTCTTCTGCGCAATCTATCAGACGGATAATGAAAGGTAGGTATGAGGGTATGAAGTTAGTCTCGGTTAAATGGAATAAAGAGGCCAAGTGTTAAGACAAATTATTTTTTTTAAAGTAAGGATATATAATATAATGTAATGGAGGGAAAAACCATGGCTATGAAAATGGGCTCATGGGCATTTATGATTGCTTTTTTCGGGGCTATCATAGTGGCCGTTTTGGGCAATTTTAACGTTTGGGCAGCTAATGATTGGGTTTGGTGGATATTGATTATCGCTGGACTAATTGTTGGATTCATAAACGTTATGAGGGAAGAAGCGTTGCTATATATGGTAGCAGTTCTATCGTTGACAGCAGTAACTGGTATTATTGCAGGATTACCAGCAGTCGGCGGATTACTTGAATCTATTTTAGCAAGCATAGCAGTTGTCGCAGGAGCAGCAGTTGCACCAGTGGCATTGAAAGCTATATATGACGCAGCCAAGTAATTGGCTGTTATTTTTTATTTTTTTTTAAATAGATACTTATCATAATTATCAAAGGTGTTCAAAATCGATAAGAAATATATTACAAAAGAAGAAGATTATAAAGTCGTTGAAGGCGCTATCGTTGACCTTGAATAAGGACAAAGGTTTATAAAGCTGAAAAGAATTAGAGGGATTAGAATGGACAAACCAAATTTTACTAGAGCAAAGATAATAAGAATGGCAGAAGCTATGGATGACGACCAATTCGAAGACAGCGGGTATACAAGAGAAGAAGCATTGTCTGAATTGTATTTTGCTACAACTCTTAAAGAGGCTCCTAAAAAATTAGTAGACCATATTAAAGTATTTGATACATTATATGAGGTATAAAACAAAATGCCATATAACCAAGCTAAATTCAAAGACGCTGCAAGAGCCGCCCCATTAAGAAGAGACGAATACGTTGATAAGAAAGGAAAAGTTAGAAGAGATTTAACTATTACAAAAGAGCAAGATGATTTTTATGAACATTTAGAAAGTTTAAGCGATATGGCATTAAGGGGAATGATACGCAGATTAGATATGAACCCAGATGAATTTGGCAATAGGGAATCAATGATTCAAGAACTAATGTATCAAAAATACGGTGAGTAAAAATGCCATACAATCAAGATAAATTCGAAGACGCCAAAAGGGCAGAGAAGACTCTTAAAGACGAATTAATGAAACATGAAACAGACACGGCAAAGTTTAAAGACGACTTAGATGTTTATGTCTCCGCATGGGAAGACGGCGGAGAAGATGTTACCCTCACTAAAAAAGAATTAATAGAGGATTTCCAATTAGCAAGAAAACATATGTAGGCAAAATAAAATGGCAAAAATAAATTACAAGCCTGAAAAATACAGAGGATTCATACTTAAATTTAAAGAACAAGACGGCACTAGTTGGATAAGTGTATTTGTATATGAGCACAATGAATTAGTTTATCAAATAGATACAAATGTTCCATATAAAGAAGATGCATTTAAAGCCGCCAAAATATATATTGACGAACATACAACAGTATGTGATTTTTCTAAACCAAATAAAGGCGCATGCCCGAAATGTAATGGCACGGGAGTTGTAAAAGAATACAACGAAGACCACGAAGGAAGCTGTTTTAATACAGTACCATGTAGTTGTGGAGGCAAGCAGAAATAAAATGGTAACCGAATTCAAATCAAAAAAAAGGCTTAAAGATGAAAAATACAATGGTGTAATTATTGAATTTCATAAAGAATTGAGTGGAGAAGTTCGGGCTAGATTGCCTGCTCATGGTTTAGCAGGAACAGGACAAACCAAAAGAGAAGCATTTGAAGATGCAAAAGACAGTATCAGATTTTTGAAAGAAAGAGGAAATATTTAAAACGATTAAAAATGTCAAAATTACAATTCGAAAAAATATATAGTTACCAATTCAAATATGAGCCTAAAGAGAACGAAAGAGTCCAAGGCCTTGTTAATAAATTCAAAGCTAAAGTAAAAAAGAATGGGGACAAAGTAGAATATATAGATTGGCAATCAAGAGAAGTCTATATTGATGTTGAAACCAAAATGACAAAAGGACAAGCAAAGAAGGTTTATGGTTCTGATATATTTTTTAACGAGGATGAGGAATAAATGGGAAGACATCCACAACCGTATCATGTGGGGGACAAGGTTAAGATAATTAGAGGATTTAATAAAGGTAAGCTCGGAAGAATTGTTAAAGTATACCCAGACGAAGGTGTTGGTTATCCCTTGGTTATATTGACTGGGGGCAGGTCTGGTACTGAAATGACATATTTTGAAGCAGATATAAGAGTGGTAAAATAAAATGGCAAATATAAGTATAACTGAAGAAGAAGCGGGATTGATAATGCATGCTATTAACGAGTCTGTAGATGCTCCATTTATGAAAGAACCAAAGGCGCAGGAACTTGTTGATAATATATTTCAGAAATTTAGTAATCAATGGGGTTAAAATGGCATTTAAAAAAGGAGACCATATAACAACTTTTGATGGTGAACAAGGAGTAGTAATAAGAGGAAAATATAGAGGATGGGTCAGAGTTAAAACCCTGAGTGGAATACATGATTTTGATGAGAAAGATTTAAAATGACATTTTGGTTAATAATAGTTAGGCCAACTGAAAAGGTATTAAAGGATATGGAAGCAGACGCGATAGCAGACGGAATGGACAAAAGCACTGTCGGTGATTATGATTTCATTGAACCTTTTTATCATTATTTTGTAGTAAAAGCAGATAGTGAGATTGGAGCAAAACAAAAGCTCACTATATTTTTAAAGAAAAAATTAAATCATCAAATGATATCAACTGATAAATACGAACGATTTATCAGGGAAGCATATGACGAAGAATTGTCTGTTGTAAACCGCTCAGAGTTTTTTGATAAAAGTGTTTGGGAGATACCCCATAATTCAGAATTATATAGAAATTTATTATATAGGACGTAGGTGAAATAAAATGAAAGGAAACCCACATCATAGAACACCATTTGACGATGTTATGATAATTGGGTTTGAAGACAAATATACCGCACACATCAGATTCCAAGGAACTAAATATTACAGAAGAATATATAATTCATATGATGAAACATTGGCCTACATAAGGTTTAATGGAGAAATATTATTTATTAAAGAATTAAAGGTTGAAGGAGAAGAAAGTTTTACTCAATTTGCGAGAAGAACAGGCGCTCCGCCGCCGAGGTAATAAAATGGCAAAAATAAGAAACTGGACTAGAATTAAAGGCCGCGACGCTTGGAGAAATGATGAATCCGGAATAGTTGTTGAAGTTGCGGATTTAAGAGATTATGGTGCTAATGGTTATGGGTTTGGATTCTTTGACCCAAATGTAAATAAGATTCGAGGCATTGATGGTGGATATGCCAGTGATAATAGAAACACTACTTATAAGAAAGCAGTCCAATGGTTGAAAGCACACCCATATATTGAGAAACGGTGGTGAAACGAATGGCAAGTAAGAAATTAGAAGAAATTAAAGATGCTGTAGGAGCCGATACTATATCAAAGAAGAATGGTATTATTACAGTAAGAAAATCATTTTTTTATACTCATGGATATACTGCAGAACAATTTGCAGATAGAGTTAAACAACATTTTCCAAACGCACAGATTGTAAGCCTTGACGAAGTATGGAAAGACTTCAGAGGAGGAGCAACAGTTGCAAATCAATCTCATTGGAGAGTTGATTTTAGATTAGATTAACGAGGTAATAAAATGGTAAAAATATCAAAAACACATCACGTTACAAAGAATGGAGTAATAAAGAAAAATCCACAATACGTTAAAGCAGTTATGAAAGGACTGCTAGTAGAATCCGAAGAACATAAACAACAAATATATGAAGGATTTAAAGAAATGGGATTTCATAAACCGATTATCTATGGCTCATTTAAAACCTTAGCCGGCCACGGAGGAGAAGGCGGACGAAGTGATGTTGTTGTTGGGTTTCATGATAAAGATATTGGTAGATTGGCCGTTCATCCAATGCATTTGAGTGGGGATTTTAGTTGGGCAGATGATTATGTTGCCAACAATCACGACCTAATTCCACCGGCAGCATTAAGAAAATATTTTGACGAAGACGATATGTCGTATCATAATCAAAATCAAGAGAATGAAGAAGACGAAGGGTATTGAAATGTCAAAGGGAAACAAAAGAATTGATGTTGAAACAATCTTAGATAATACACCAGATGTAAGTATAAACGATATTTATGATATGACCGGTGGAGAAATAAGTAAATCATATATATCTCAAATTAAATCTAACTATAAACAATGGTGAAATGAAATGACATGGGTAAAAATTAATGGAAAAAGATATTATATGATAGAGCTTTCAAGCCAAAACGCATTACTATTTACTACAAAGGAAACAGTAACAGCCTTAGAAAGAGCACAAAAAAATCTTTCAAATGGTGAAAGAGTAACTAAAGTATTTGGGCCTGAGGGCTATACAGTTTGGTAAGTTAAAATGGGATACTGGGGATATAGCGGTGGAAGTGGAAGATATATTGGTTTAATGAATAAGAAAGATTTTATTTCTGGGGTAGCAAGATTAGACAGAGCATCGAAAAACTGGGTAGCAGAAAGAACTGGAGAAACTGGCAACCAAGAAGAGATTGCAAGTATGAATAGAAACCCAGGAGATATTATAAGACTTGGAACATTAGCAGACCGAGATGAAGGTTCTGGGTTAACAAGATAATTAATCTTCCTTAGCCCATTCTTCAAGTATTCCTATAATTGTATCTTCCTTGTTATTCTTTTCTTGTTTGATTCTTTCTATTGCAATCTTCTTACTCAATTCTTTTGGTAAGTCTATTTGTATTTGTACCATTTTATATCACCTGCCTCCTGTTTGTTCTTATTAATGGGGTTTTACATAACATACATGATGTAATTCCTGTTTTATCATTAGTGTATAATTTACATTTAGGACAGAAAAACGAAGCATCTGAAAAATGTACTTTTTCTACGTTTGCCTTATCCTCGGTTTCGCAAGCACAATCTAAACACATATGTCTTTTCAATACTTTATCTTTTTCTTCTGGATAAGTATCTAAATGGTCTTTCCATTCATGTTCAAAACTAAGAATATGTCTACATTCTTTACATAGGAAATTTTCTCGTTTTGGATTAATCATTTTATTCCTCCTTCTCTTTAAATGAATGCCATGCGAAATGTCTTCTACTTCCTTCTATAACTTTTTCTTCGTTAATGAATATTCCCTGTTGATTATATAATCTGTCTACTCCGTCTTCTACTACGGCCTGTATTTTGCTTGCAAAATTTATTCCAAGTATTTTACATTTGGCCTTTACTATCGCGCCTTCTTCTGTTAATTTAATATTTATTTCTCCTGTATCATTATTTACTTTTAATTCTTCGACAAGAGAATTGTAGAAGGTTTCCCCAGTTTCATCCGAATTCTTTTTGTCTAAATCTCTTAACCAATTATCAGACCCTGCTAATTTTATTCCTTTCTCTGTTAAATCAACTCCAACTTTTAATTGTTCTTTTCGGGATAAGGATATAAATTCTTCTTCTGACATTCCTTTCGGTTTTGCATATCCACCTCTAATCATTTCATAAAAAGTTTCTATCATTGTATCTTTAACATACTTTTTATCTGTCTTTACTTTATTAGTTAGTTTTTTGATATCCATTTTAAATGTCCTCATAATTTAAAGTATCTTTGTTCATCTCTGTTACTCTGTCGTCTCCTTTCTCAAAATCTAAACTGTAAGTTCTTTTCAATAATACTCCTTCTCCTTTCTTATATGGCTCTATTCTGATTATTTGGCCGCGCATATGGGTGTATTTATCCGAGGTTAAGACCCTTGTATGGCCTCTTACCCAGAATCTATAATTGTAATGTGCTTTTCCTAAACTACCATGTATTCCATCTACATACTTTTTTAATTTTCCAATTAATCTTACTTTCCTGGAACTAGGTAGTGGCATCTTTCTTTGTTTGATTCTTCTTTGTCTATTCTTATCACTTCTTGTATGTGTTACTAATTCCACTTCCGGGTCATTAATAAATAATAGGAAATTCATTATGTAATCTCTTAAAAATCTCATAGTCTTATTATCATCATAAGTTATTGGAACGCCGGATTTATTATCTACATCTATTTTAATTTCGTCAATATACATACTTCCCTTGTCCATACAAAGATAATGTACCAAGAATATTCTACCAATTTTCTTTAATTTAAATTCGTCCTTTGCATCGTCTTTAGATAATGGTTCTTCGTACATTGGTGATTCGGAAATTAATAATCCTTTAATGGCATCAACATTAATATCCACATCTTCTTTTGTGATTTCGGTTTCAATGAAAATACTTCTAAATGGTAATCCTAATTTATGAACAATTGATTTATCGGTTGGTGGTTTGTTCATACAAATATATCTCATGACTTCATCTTCAATTTCATACACACTTCCATATTCGCCGATTAATTCCAAATTCAAATTAACACGGTCATGCATTTCTCTTCCTTTTCGTATTTCCAATTGCTTAATCTTTTGAGGGTCTGTAATGCCTAACGACTTATAGTATTTTCTTTTGGAAACTAAATGTACATCTAAGTTGTCAACGCCGGTGGCATTGAATTCTCTTTCGATTAATTCAAAATGGAAATTGAATAATTGAAAGTTCTTCATTTTTTACACCTCCTGAATATTAATCTATATTTATCATTATACACATTCTGACATGCTCCACAACTTGCTTTTCCTTTTGTCTTTCTATACTTAGTATGAATCTTTCCACAACATCCACAAGTGGCCCCATAGGCCGGCTTTGCCATTTGTTCTGCTGGAATATTAAAGGTTCTGGTAGGACTGCATCCAATTTCTATACATTTGTTTTTCCAGATTCGGTTATGACCATTACTACATCCAACCAGGGCATGCGCAATCTCATGGAGTAAAGTATTAATGGAATCTTCAATCGGTCTTAATGTATATCCAATTATTGACATTGAGACTACATTCTTAGTGGCACTACAATATCCCATTCTCCGTTTGCCCTTATCCCATTTGAAAGACCAATCTAGTAAGCCGTGTCTTTTAAAGTAGTGGCCTACTAGATGTTCAAATGCACGAAACTCATTCATTTCTTGTCACCTTTCAACATAACTAATGGAGTTGTTAAAACTTTTTGACTTCTTGCTTCCAGGTAATTTGTCAGGAATCTTGTCAATGAAGTTCCATGTGTCATGTATTCTGTGATTGCGTTGTAAAGCTCCCACCTTGTAACTGTCTTTCTTTTGTCGCCAAGTCTAAATTTAATTTCTTCCCTGTGCTTCTTGATATGAACTAATTTCTCAAGAATTGAGGTAAGATGTTTCCATTCAATACTATCGGCCATACATTTGTTAACATATGCCTGAAGTTTTGAATGACTATTAATAACTTCGGCAACAAATTTCTCAACTGTCTCTGCAATCATTTCTTCTGTCTTTGGTTCTCCAACATGGAATGTTATTTGTCTTACTCCCATAGTTGAACCAAAAGTCATACCATTTTCACAGATTAACCTGTATCCAAACATTTCCAATCTGAATGAGGTTGTTTTGTTGTAAGAATTTACAACCCTGATTCCAATCTGGATTCCTTTTGCGTCATCCTTAATTGGAGTTCCTTCAGATGTGAAAATTAAATCTGCAAAAACTACATCGTTGTAATTTCTCAAAAGTCCCTGTACTTCCACATTTAAGTTCTTCAAAGTTTTGAACACGGCCTTGAAAATATCTGGGTGCTGGATTATTTTGTAATGATTACTAACTACTGCGGCCAGTTCACCTGTTCCCATGTTGTAGACACCTTTGTAATTCGTAGCAAGCTGCGGTTTCTTTGCATTGCCAAAAAATACATCTGTATCTGATGCTTTGTCCAATTTATTTACTAATGGCTGTAATTGAGCCAAAGTCTGTACATATGTTTTTCCTTCTTGTTTCATTTTTTATTTACCTCCTGTTTTTATATTCTTCATCTCAGTAAGCATTTCATAATCTTTCTGGGACAAATTACTCCTATATTCAAACCAAATTATAATGTACTTCATCATTAATTTGTCGTTCTCCATTTATTCCACCTCGTTTGTAT
>Ga0255052_10000418_pt1 | contig 34509 bp, 29 predicted proteins | sample JV7_2_21_MG_FD_188632 | JGI IMG/M metagenome (GOLD analysis project Ga0255052, IMG submission 188632) | Seawater microbial communities from Jervis Inlet, British Columbia, Canada - JV7_2_21 | ecosystem: Environmental > Aquatic > Marine > Inlet | place: Canada: British Columbia | collected...
GCGTCGCCGGCATCATGTCGGTCAGCGCTAATCCGTTTCGTCACGATCTTGTCATCGACAAGGGACAAAACGATGGTGTTTATGACGGCCAGGCGATGGTTGATGCTGAGGGCGTGGTCGGCCAGGTTATAGAGACCGGCCTGTTTTCGGCACACGCCGTCTTGATCAGCGATCCCGATCATGCGCTGCCGGTTGAGATCAACCGAAACGGTCTACGTACGATTGCCGTGGGCACCGGCGATTTCGACCGGCTGGACCTGCCCTTCCTGCCCAATAACGCCGATGTTCGTCAGGGAGACCTGCTCGTCACCTCGGGACTCGGCGGTGCCTTCCCGGCGGGCTATCCCGTCGCGATCGTCGATAATGTGACCCGAGTTCCACAGGAACCGTTCGCGGCCGTAACCGCAAGACCTGCCGCCAAGCTGAACCAGATCCGGGAAATTATGCTGATCTGGTCAATCGCGGACGAAGACGATCCGGAGGCTCCCGAATGACTCAGGATCGGGCATCACGGCGCTTACCCGTAGTCGCCTGCATTGTCGCGGCGCTGATGCTGGCAATCGCTCCGATGCCCGATTGGGCCAGCCCGTTTCGCCCTGATTGGGTGGCGCTGACACTAATATACTGGGCGATGATGTTGCCGCGCACTTACAGCATCGGCACAGCCTGGATCGTGGGGATCGTCCTGGACGTCGCTCAGGGCACTTTACTCGGTCAACACGCCATTGCGCTCTGTTTCGTGGCCTACATTGCGGTCAAATTTCATTTGCAGTTTCGGGTATTCCCTGCTTCGCAGATGTCAGCGACCGTGTTCGCGATTCTCGCGTTTTACCAGTTCATTCTTTTCTGGATCAACGGTGTCGCCGGAGTGAATGTCCCTGCCGTGACGTACTGGGGACCTGTAATCACAGGCGCATTGATCTGGCCGCTGCTGGCACTGGTTTTCGGCGGTGTGCTTTACCGGGCGAGGTCATGAGGCTGCTCCCACCAATCAAGGACCATCACTCCGAAAGACGCTTGTTTGTCGGGCGCGTCGCACTTGCCACGATCATCGGATTCCTGCTGTGCAGCAGTGTCGTTGCCCGCCTTGTCCAATTGCAGATTTTCGACCACGAGATCTTCGCCGAGAAATCGCAGGGCAACCGCATCCGCATCGAAGCCATGCCGCCGACGCGCGGCTTGATTTTCGATCGGAAGGGGCGGGTTCTCGCCGAAAACCTGCCGGCCTATCAGCTCGAGTTGATTCCGGAACAGGTCGCGGATCTCGACGACACGCTGAACCGTCTTGCGGCAATCAAGCTAATCGAAAAGGAAGAAATTCCACGAATCAGGTCGCTTAGTCTGAGTGGGCCGCGCTTTAAACCGGTCACGTTGCGATTCCGGCTTTCCGAGGTCGAGATCTCAAACTTCGCCATCCAGCGCCCACGGTTTCCAGGCGTAGATTTTCAGCCCAGGTTGATGCGTCGCTATCCGCATGGGGAAAGTGTGGCGCATGCCCTTGGCTATGTCGGCGCCGTGGACACGACAGATCTGGCAAGACTTGATCCGGGCGCTTACGTGGGCACCGCTCACACGGGCAAAACAGGCATAGAAATCAGCTTTGAGTCGGACCTGAACGGCAATCCCGGCTACCGACAGGTCGTGACCAACGCGCGCGGCAGGCAGGTTCCGGACTTCCGGGAACTTTCTGCTTCGCTGCCGGAAAGAGAGTCTCCCCTGCCAGGCGCAAATCTCTATCTGAGCCTGGACCTCGATCTCCAGATTCTTGCAACAGACGCTTTGCGCGGCCGTCGTGGATCCATCGTGGCGATTAACCCGGAGAACGGCGAGATACTTGCCCTTGTCAGTGCGCCGGCATTCGATCCGAATATTTTCGCGGTGGGCATGAGCACGGACGAATTCACTGCGTTGGAAGCCGACGCCGGGCAGCCGCTATTCAACCGGGCTGTTCAGGGAACTTATCCGCCCGGTTCAACGATCAAACCGATGTTATCGCTCGCGGCGCTTGAGACAGGCGTCACCGATCTGACCCACCGAAATTTCTGCAGGGGGTTTTATACGCTCCCCCAAAGCACGCACCGTTACCGGGACTGGAAACCCGAAGGTCATGGCGATATGGACCTGCATGATGCAATTGCGCAGTCCTGCGACGTCTATTTTTACTCGATCAGCACCGCCATCGGAATTGATCGGATGCATTTCTATCTGGATCAATTCGGACTCGGGGATTACACGGGCATCGACATGCTGGGCGAGCAACCGGGGCTGGTGCCATCACGTGAGTGGAAACGGCACGCTTTCGATGAACGGGCAGACCAGGTCTGGTTCCCGGGGGAAACGGTCATCGCTTCGATCGGTCAGGGTTACATGCTCGCGACGCCTTTGCAGCTGGCGAACGCGGCGGCAACATTGGCAACCAGGGGCAAGCGCTTCGAGCCACGCATTGTTGCTGCAATAGAAGATCCGCTTACCGGCACGAGAGAAATCATTGCACCCAGACTATTGCCGGACGTCGAAATCGAGAACGAAATTTATTGGGAAAGTGTGATTTCCGCGATGCACGATGTCATGCAAAGTGACAAGGGCACAGCCTGGGCCGCCGGTCGTGACGCGGCGTACGAGATGGCCGGAAAGAGCGGGACGGCGCAGGTGTTCTCGGTGGCACAGGAGGAAAGCTACGAAGAGGAAGAAATCGAAGAGCGCCTCAAAGATCACGCCTTGTTTATTTCATTTGCCCCAGTTGGAAATCCGAAAATTGCGGTCGCGGTTGTTGTCGAGCATGGCGGCAGCGGCAGCGGCGTGGCTGCGCCGATAGCACGCGCAATCATGGACCGCTACCTCGGGGTGAATCCCGATGCGCTTTAGTGACACGGAGCGGCTGCTCGAACGCAAAGCGGCGCCACTGGGCAACGCGGCGAGGATCATGCGGCGTTTGAACATCGACGGGCAGTTGCTCGGCGGCCTGCTGCTTATATGCGGTTTGGGACTGGTGGTTCTCTATAGCGCCGTCGGCGAAGACATGGATCTGTTGTTGCAGCAGTGCGTCAGGCTAAGTGTCGCAATCGCTGGCATGTTCGTTGTCGCCCAGGTGCCTCCCGACGTGCTGCGGCGGTGGACACCGTGGGGTTATGTTGCCGGGCTCGTCCTGCTGATTCTCGTGCTCACGTTTGGCGAAATTGGCCAGGGGGCAAAACGCTGGCTCGATCTGGGCATTCGATTCCAGCCCTCGGAAATCATGAAGTTGGCCGTGCCGATGATGGCTGCCTGGTACCTGCACGACAGGCAGCTTCCTCCCAGGGCCGGCCACATGCTGATCATCGCGGTGCTGGTGATTGTGCCGACCGCACTGATCGCCATGCAACCAGACCTTGGAACAGCGATGCTGATCGCGACCGCCGGATTTCTTGTGCTGGTGCTCGCGGGCATGTCACTTTGGCTGATGGTCATCCTTGGCCTGATGTCGGTGCCGGGCGCGATGGTTCTGTGGAACTACTTTATGCAGGACTACCAGAAGCAGCGCGTTTTGACTCTCCTGAATCCGGACAGCGATCCGCTGGGCGCCGGTTACAACATCATCCAGTCGAAAATTGCCATCGGCTCGGGCGGCTTGTTCGGCAAGGGATGGACGAACGGCAGCCAGGCTCAGCTCGAGTTTCTTCCAGAACGTCAGACGGACTTCATATTTGCGGTCATGGGAGAGGAACTGGGCCTGCTGGGCGTCCTGAGTCTCCTGGGTCTCTATCTTTTCGTTGTCGGCAGAGGCCTGTATATCGCCATACAGGCCCCGGATACCTATGCGCGGCTGCTCGCCGGCAGCATAAGTCTGACTTTTCTTGTCTATGTTCTTGTAAATACGGCCATGGTCACAGGAATTGTTCCGGTAGTCGGCATACCCTTACCGCTGGTTAGCTTTGGAGGCACATCGATGGTGACCCTGATGGTTGGATTCGGTATTCTGATGTCGATCCACACGCACCGAAAGTTGCTGCCACACTGATGAAATTCGCCAAGGGCTTACGGCACACGGGACTTCTGATTCTGCTTATCTGCAGCGGAAAGACCGCCCTCGCCGTCGATATCGAAAGATCGGATGTTCAGCAGTTCATCGATTCGATGGTGTCAAAGCACGAATACGACCGGAAGACTCTGACCAGAGTGCTGCGGCAAGCCAGGACGCAGGAATCGATTCTCGAAGCGATAAGCAAACCCGCCGAAAAGACCAAGTCCTGGCAAGAGTATCGCGCCATATTTCTGACGGAAAAGCGCATCGGGGCGGGCGCAGACTTCTGGCGCGAGCACGAGTTGAAACTCAAAAGAATCAGCGAGGCAACTGGTGTTCCCTGCGAAATTCTGGTCGGCATCATCGGTGTCGAAACCTTTTTCGGCCGTATTACCGGCAGCTATCGTGTGCTCGATGCACTAACGACACTGGCGTTCGATTACCCGCCCAGGGCCACTTTTTTCCGACGGGAACTCGAGGAGTTTCTCCTGCTCGTGCGCGAGGAGAATATTGAAGCGTCCGAGGCGACGGGGTCGTATGCCGGCGCGATGGGCGCGCCCCAGTTCATGCCAAGCAGCTTCCGTGCCTATGCCGTCGATAGCAGCGCCGACGGAAAAAGAAATATTTGGACTGACTGGTCGGACGCCATCGGCAGTGTTGCGAATTATTTTGTTGCACACGGCTGGCAACAGAGCGGCGAAGTGGTGACCCGCGCCACTCTCGGCACTGGATGGCAGGGCAAACTACCGGAAAATACATTGAAACCCGCCGAGACCGTCAGCTCGCTGAGCCGCCAGGGTGTCATGTTTGCAACCGACCTGCCGAACGATCATAAAAGCCAGTTATTGACGCTCGAGGGAGCCGACGGTGAAGAGCATTGGGTCGGCTTTCATAACTTCTTCGTTATTACACGATATAACCGCAGCATCATGTACGCCCTGGCCGTACATCAGCTCGGCCAGGAAATTGCGATCGAGGTCGGCCGCCATGAGACCTGAGCGATATGTGCTCGTCTGGTCGCTTGTTCTGGTTATGCTGTTGGCTGGTTGTGCCGGCAAGTCCCCAAAGCATGGTCCTCCTCGCAGCGGTTCAGTAATTCCACGCGACCTGCCCGAAGATCCCGTGCCGCGCAAGGAGCCGAAGAGCCGTCATGGCAATGGACCCTACTATGAAGCGCTTGGAAAACGCTATGAAGTGATGGGCTCCAGTTATGGTTATCAGGAGCGTGGTGTCGCTTCCTGGTACGGTAATAAGTTCCATGGACGCCAGACGTCGAGTCATGAGCGGTATGACATGTACGCGATGACTGCAGCACACAAAGCACTGCCATTACCGACGTATGTCCGCGTCAGAAACCTTCGGAACCACAAGAGCGTGATAGTCCGGGTCAATGACCGCGGTCCGTTTGTTGCTAACCGGATCATCGACCTCTCCTATTCGGCGGCGCTGCGCCTGGACATGATCAGGCAAGGCACGAGCCTGGTTGAAGTAACAGCGATTAGCTTCGACGAGCCGCCGGACCCGCCACCTGTCGCACCGGCGCCGATCGAAGTGAAACCCGACAAAACGAAAGCGATCGTGCCAGAGAAAACCGAAGCCGATATCTATGTGCAGGTCGGCGCATTCGGCGATGCGGAGAACGCACGCCGCCGCTTCGCCCTCCTGAGGAGCGGTGGCGTCGGCAATGCTTTCGTTCTGGAGGATTACAGTCAGGCGCCGGCCCTTTACCGGGTTAGAATCGGACCGATTGCCGACGTCGTTCAATATGACTCGCTCGTGGCGCGACTTCAGAACCTTGGCATCTCCGAGACGCATCTGGTTACTGAGTAAAAGGGGTACGCGGCCGACTGATGGGCGATCTTTTCTTGCCACAGGCGTTACAATACGCGCGCCTATTTCAATGCTATGCAGGACTTATGCGTTTCAAGACCCCTTTCCTACTGATTTCCCTCGTGTTTTTGCTTATCCCCTCGATGGCCCCGGGCGCTGTCGAGATGCGCCCGATTCCATCTCCACCGATCATTGGCGCCAAAAGCTATTTCGTCGTCGATGGCAACACGGGACACGAGCTGAGCTCACTCGAGCCCGACAAGCGCCTGGCGCCGGCCAGTCTGACCAAGCTCATGACGGCTTTTGCGATTTTTTCAGCGCTGGCTGAGAAACAAATCGCTCTCGACGACCAGGTAATGGTCAGCGAAAAGGCCTGGCGTACTCCCGGCTCGCGAACGTTTATCGAGGTTGGGACACGGGTCACGGTGCAAGACCTGTTGCTCGGCATGATTGTGCAGTCGGGTAATGACGCAAGTGTTGCACTGGCCGAACATGTAGCCGGCACCGAATCCGTGTTTGCCGACGTGATGAATCAGTACGCGGCGAAGCTCGGTATGCATTCCAGTCATTTCGAAAACGTGACCGGCCTTCCCGGTGAGCAGCATTATTCGACCGCGAGAGATCTTGCGACGCTTGCACGCGCCATTATCAACCGGTTTCCTGGGTACTATCAGTGGTATTCGGTGAAGGAATTCGAATTCAACAAAATTTCGCAGAGTAATCGCAATGCATTACTTTGGCGCGATTCCACTGTTGATGGCATGAAAACGGGTCACACCGATGATGCCGGCTACTGTCTTATTGCGTCTGCGAAACGAGACGGCATGCGCATCATCTCCGTCGTGCTGGGAACCGCGAGCGCGAAGGCGCGTGTCGATGGCAGCCAGGCGCTGATCAATTACGGTTTCCGTTTTTTCGAGACCAAGTTGCTATACAAAGCGGGTGAACCGGTTACCAATGCGCGAATCTGGAAAGCCGCGAATGAATATACGCCGCTTGGACTTCCCGAAGACCTGTACATCACCGTGCCGCGCGGCAGTTACGACGCCGTCGAGTCAGTACTCAACATTCCGGCTATTCTCGTTGGCCCGATCGCAGCGGGCCAGCCACTTGCCGAACTAAGGGTGAGCCTCAACGGCACCGACCTGGTGAGCGAGCCTTTGAGAGCACTCAACGACAATCCCAGTGGAACGTTCTGGCAACGCACCCGCGACGGCGTAAAACTCTGGTTTGAGTAAGCGGAAATCGCGCCCCTCACCGGGGCCGGGCATGTGACCGATGACTGTACCAAAGGAAGAAAAGCTGCTCGATTTCCCGTGCGATTTTCCGATCAAGATGATGGGCCGGGAGCAGCCGGAATTCCGCGACGCGACGGTAGCGCTGATCGAGCGGCATGCAGGAAAAATTCGCAGTGATGCGATTCGCACCGCGCTGAGCCGTAACGGCAATTTTCTTTCGATTACGATCACGATAAAAGCGCAGAATCAGCAACAACTGGACGACATTTACAGCGATCTGTCCGAACACGAAGAAATTCTGGTCGCGCTGTGACGGTACCTTCCAGGATTCAGTACGCTGGTCACGAAAGAGCGGTCGAGATACGTTCGCTTGGGCGACGGGAATACGAACCGCTGTGGCGTTCGATGCAGGCGTTCACAGATTCACGCGGCGATGAGACGCCCGACGAAATCTGGTTTACCGAGCACCCACCGGTTTTCACGCTCGGCCTGAATGCAAGCCGCGAGCATGTGCTCGCACCCGGAGATATCCCGGTAATCCAGATCGATCGCGGCGGCCAGGTGACCTATCACGGGCCCGGTCAGCTCATGGTCTATCCGCTTGTCGATCTGAGACGGGCCGGACTGGGCGTCCGCGATCTCGTCACCGCACTCGAGCAGTCCGTTGTCGATCTGGCGGCCCAATACAACATTGTGGCGGCAAGCAGAGCGGATGCGCCTGGCGTTTACGTACAGGGCAAAAAAATCGGCAGTGTCGGTCTCCGTGTACGGCGAAACTCCAGCTACCACGGCCTGGCACTGAACGTTGATATGGACCTGGAGCCCTTTACCCGCATCAATCCCTGCGGCTTCGACGATCTCGAGGTCACGGACCTGGCAGAGCTTGGTGTGACAAAAGACTTGTCAGAGGTAGCAAGAGATCTCGAGCCGCAGCTCTTAAGGCACCTCGGATTCTGAATCGCGGGAAGGCGCTCGATTTGCCCCGCTACCCGGTTCGCCCCGGGCCCCATGTTTTGGGGTCGAAAGAATGCCCGCCTTCGACCAAAGGGGACACTCAGTACTGACTGTTTGCCGGCCCACCCACCTCTATTCGGGTAGCGTCACCTCAAACTCGATGGCCACCAGCTGCTCCGGGGACTTGCCGATGCTCTCGAGGAACGGCAGCCAGCGCTGGTCACTGTGGATGTTTTCGAACGTGGGCATGTTTGCGATCTGAGCAAGGCCGGGGTCACTGTACTGCACCGCCTTGTCCAGCCATGCAAAGGCGCGATCCGCCTCACCGCGGAACGCCAGCGCGTAGGCGATGTTGTAGGCTGCCTCCCGCTCGGTCATTTCAATTGACCACGCCAGCTCCGCATCGGACTCGGCCGCCTGCCCCAGCGCGTGGTGGGCCATGGCCAGGCCAATCTGGCGCCAACCCCCGCCTGCCTCCTTCTGCATGGCCGCCAGCGCCGCTTCCGGTTCGCCCTTCAACAGCAGCGCCACCCCCATCATCTGCCCTGCGCCGAGCTGTCCAGGGCTCAACGTCAGCGCGGTGCGGAAAGCGACGATCGCCTCGTCCAGGCGCCCGGCCATCAAGCAGGATAAGCCCAAGCGGCGATGGCCTCTGGCGTTCACCGGGTCGCGGGCAACCACGTATTCCTGCAGCGCCACAGCCTCCTCCAGACGGCCGAGGTCCTCGGCCAGAACAGCGGCGTCGCCGAGGATGTCAGGATCGGTCGGGTCCAGCTCCAACGCGCGCTCCAGATAACGCGCTGCTGCCGCCAAGTCGCCATTGTAAACAATCTCGATCCAGCCGAGGCGGGCATGACCTTGCGGATGGTCCGGGTCGATCGCCAGCGCCTTATCCGCGGCCACGCGGGCCAGGGCATAGCCCTCCTCGACGGGCCGCAGGCCCCTGTCCGTCTGGTCGCAGTACACTGCAGCCAGGCCATCCCATGCGGCGATGTAGTCCGGGGCGATGGCTAGCGCCCGCTGGTACAGCGCGATGGATTGCTCGAAAGCTTTGGTGGTACCTTGGCGGGCCAGGTGCCGAGCCTGCAGGAACAGGGCGTAAGCTTCCGGATCGGTTTCCTTGACTACGGGCGCGGCGCTCAGCAGCGTGACCTTGAGCTGCGCCACCACCTCGGCGGCGATCTCGTCCTGTATGGCAAAGACATCATCCAGCGTTCGGTCATAAGTCTCCGACCACAGGTGATAGCCGTCCTCGGCCTGGATCAGCTGGACGGTAATGCGCACCCGGTCGCCGGACTTGCGCACGGAGCCCTCCAGCACGTGGCCCACGTTGAGCTCTGCACCGATCTGCGCGACTTTCACGTCCTTGTCCTTGTAGGAGAACGACGAGGTCCGTGCCGCCACCCGCAGCTCGGGAATCTTGGACAGCAGGTTGAGCAATTCCTCGGACAGTCCGTCAGAGAAATATTCCTGCTCCTCATCGGAACTCATGTTGACGAACGGCAGCACAGCGATGGCCTTGGGAGTATCGCCAGGCGGTTCTGTTCCCGCCGCTTCAGCTGCAATGGCAGGCTCGGTCGGAACACGGGGCGGTGTAACGGACGACACAAGTCGTGCCAGCACAATGGCTGCGATGAGCAATAAAACGACGACACCGATCAGCACGAACGGTGATACCTGCCCCATCAACTGATCCAGGACCACAACAGCGATGGCCAGAGCCAGCATGACGATGATCAGGACATTGACCTTGCGACCGGTATCGGCGGTGACGGACTGGCTGCGGTCGACATCCTTCTCACGCTGCAGCCCCTGCGGGGTTATCTCGAAGACCCAGGAGAAGATCAGTGCCAGCGGAAAGCCGAGGATGAGAATCGCCAAGACCAGCCGTACCCATGTGGAGGGCAATTCCATAGCGTCGAACAGGACATCCGCGATCTGCAAGATCAACCAGGAGGCGACGACATAGAGGATCGCAGCCTTGACGACGTTACGACGCTTGAGTTCCTCGTAAAACGACATGGCTATTGTTATGGCCTCCCCTGGTCCTCAGCTTTACTCAGCTCGTCGACCCGCTTTTCCAGCTTCTTCAGGCGCAAGCGCATGTTCGGGAGCTCGGGGAGGGTGAGTTGGATCTTCTTGGCGGTGACCGGCGGAAAGTTGGCGGCCGCCATGGTGATCCGTTTCCCCGCGGCCAGGTCCTTGTCGAGAACCTTTGCACAGGTGCCCACAACAGCGCCATCGCCGACGGTTCGACCGTTGGAGACGCCCGAGTCCTGCAGCAGGAAGACGTTCTTGCCGATCTTCACCGATCCACCCATGGCCGTGCGGCCGCAGATGACCGTGTGGTCGCCGATCTCGCAGTTGTGGGCCACGTGGCAGTGGTCGTCGATGACCACCCCCTTGCGGATGATCGTGTTCTCGATGGCCCCCCGGGCCACGGTGCTCAGGGCGCCGACCTCGACGTCGTCCTCGATGATCACAGTGCCGACCTGTGGGACCCTCACGTTCTTGCCCTCGCGCTGCAGGAAACCGAAGCCGTCCTTGCCGATCACGGCGCCGCTCCACACCGTCACCCGGTCGCCGAGCCGGCAGTGGTCGAGGATAGTCGCGTTGGGGTGCACCTGACAGTCCTCGCCGATGGTCACGTTGTGGCCAACGTAAGCGCTTCCCCGGACCTGGGTGCGCTCACCGATCGTCGCCCCGGCTTCGATCACCGCGCCGGGCCCGACGGCGACGCCCTCGCCGAGGGTGGCCTCCTCGGAGACGAAGGCCGTGCCGTGGACGCCCGACGGGAGGTCGGGGTGGCGCATTTCGTAGACCTGTCCGAGGAGCATGAGCATGGCAGCCTGCGGATCGTCGACGACGATGCACGTCAGCCCCCCCAGTGCCTCCCTGGCAATAATCGCGCTGGCCTTGCAGGTCCTGGCAGCCGCGAGGTATTTGTCGTCCCACAGGAAGGCCAGGTCACCGGGGCCTGCGGCGTCGAGGGAGCGAACGCCGGAAACCTTGACCCCAGCCTCGGTGGGATCCGTAAGCTCACCCCCGATGAGGTCAGCCAGCTGGCCGAGTTCAAACTCCATATTGTCTCTCCTGATTGGCGTACAGCTTGTCGGGCACGAACCGCCCGGAGTCAGACGCCGGAACCGGTTCAGAAGCGTCTCGAACGGTAGCAGCAATGAATTTTCTCTTGCAGCCTCTCACTGGCATGAAAAATTCCGCAGCACCTGTTGGCAAGCGCACCTCACATCGGAGTTTGCAGTATCGGTTTGGCGCCGATCAATATGATATTGTGCCTGCACAAACACCACCTTGCACAATATCCCTGTCATTCATGATCGAACCTCTCCCAGTTTTCCGGCGTCCCCCAGGACCCGATGAACCAGTTGCGCTCGGTGCTGATGCAGAGACACTCAGAAGCCTCGAGGATTTGCAATGTTCTTACGGCAATGTCGTCGCTGTATCGACGCCCAACGGCAGGCAGTCTTTTTTCCTCAATGACCCTGAAGATATTCGTAGCATATTGGTGACAAACCACAGCAAATATATAAAGGGCCCGGGCTTTGAGCGGGTCAAGATGCTGCTGGGAAACGGACTAATTGTCAGCGACGGGGCAGCCTGGCGGCGATCGCGGACAATGGTGACACCCGCGTTTACGCGACGAAATCTGCATAAACTGATTTCGTTGATCGTCCAGTGCTGTGAGCGATCGTCGCAGCGCTGGGCGAAACTCGCTGCGGCCGGGGAGCCGGTAAATATCACAAAAGAAATGACGGACTATGCGCTCGAGGTCATTCTCAGTGCGATCTTCGGCCCGGACTTTGACTCGAAAATCATCGTGGATGGTGACAACCCGTTCGCCTTCCTCAGCCAGGATTCGTCGCGTGACCTGAAATTCGTACTCCGCTTGAGAGCGCTCCGCGAACTCGTATTCAATATCATTGACGAGCGGCGGCAATCGGTGCCTGTGGAGCACTATGATTTTCTTTCCATGTATATGTCTGCGGAAGATAAGTCCGGCGAGAAGTATAGCGACGACGAGTTACTGAATGAGATAATGACTTTGATCATTGCCGGCTTCGAAACTTCCTCTGGCATACTCAACTGGGCGTGGTATCTGATTGCGCGCCACCCGAATGTCGACGCAAAGCTCTTTCAAGAAGCGAGAGAGCAAGTGCCTGATGCCGATTCGGTGAACAGTCAATCCATCGCCGAGCTGAAATATTTTCACCAGGTTCTCGAAGAAACGATGAGGCTGTACCCACCGGTCTGGTTGTTTTCGCGCCGCGCCATCAAGGATGACACGCTGGCTGATTACGACATACGAGCCGGCACCGACATCTATATCTCTCCTTATATTTTGCACCACAGCGAGCAGTATTGGCCCGATCCGGAAAAATTCGATCCGGAGCGATTTGCCGCACAAGAGACCAAGGAGAAAAAGGACAGGCGTCAGGTTGCGTACACACCGTTTTCGCTGGGGCCGCGGCGTTGCATCGGTGAGTATCTTGCGATCCTCGAAATGAAGATTCACCTCGGGCTGCTATTGCAGCAGTTTCAAATGACGACGACCACGGATGTGCAACCGGAGCTGGACATTGGTGTTAACTTGCGTACGAAAGAGGATATTTGCCTGCGCCCGACTTTACGCACGCTCAACTGACGAAACTCTGAATTTTTTTGTGAACCTTTCGTCCACGACGCAGGCGATCTCATATCTGGTTCAATGCCGCCACTCGCTCCGGCGTACCGGCGTCTTCCCATACGCCGTCGAACAGACTGCCGCTTAGCTGGTCGCGATCGGCAGCTTCGCGCAGTATTGGCGCCAACGGGAAACGACCGGACTTTTGTCCGGCAAATAACTCCGGACGGTAAAGCGCAATTCCGCTGAATGTCAGAGCCGGGTTTTCGACATTACGAACCAGTCCATCGGTAAGATCGAAATCACCGTTTTTCTTATGCCCCGGTGTCGGCACCAGAATCAGGTGGCCAAGCTTTTTTTCTTCCAGTTTCAGCTTTGGCAGCCGGATCTCCGTATAGGTATCCGCGTTGACAACCCAGAACGGCCCGGCGCCAAGTAACGGCAGCGCGCGATGAATACCCCCGCCGGTTTCAAGCACATCGTCATTTTCAGGACTGTAGACGACCTGCAGGCCAAATTGAGCGCCGGAACCGACCCTCTCTACTATTTGTTCTCCCAGCCAGCCGAGATTAATGACGACCGTGTCCGCCCCGGCCTCCGCCAGTGACCTGAGATGCCTCTCGAGCAGGCTTTCGCCGTTGACTTCGACGAGTGCCTTCGGCATTTCATCCGTCACCGGACGCAATCGTTCACCCCGACCTGCCGCAAGAATCATCGCAATCACATTCTGTCTCTTAAAAAGGGCAGACAACGCTGATTGATTAGCTCTACCAAATATGACAGCTCAATGTATTTCGGTCCAAGGGCTTCTATGTATTCAAGCGTTCGCGGCACATCAGGCATGTATCCGGACTTTCCATCGCGATGCAACAGGCGCGAAAAAATACCTGCCGCCTTGAGATGGCGCTGTACGCCCATCAAATCAAAGTGACGGATGAACTGCTCCGCGTCCAATCGCTCGACGAGCTTGTCCGTCAGATGATCGTAAAAGTGCAATGCCCATGTACGTACCTGGTTCGCCGGCCAGCGGATATAACAGTCCTTGAGAAGCGAAACGAGGTCGTAAGTTAAAGGGCCTTCAACAGCATCCTGAAAATCGAGTAAGCCCGGGTTGTTTTGGTCGGTTACCAGCAGGTTTCTCGAATGATAGTCGCGGTGAACAAATACCCGTGGTTGCTGCAGCGCGTTGTCAATCAGCAGGCGACAACATTTCTGCCATTGCTCTTCGTCCGATTTCGTGAATTCGATTTCGAGGTGTCTTCGGCAAAGCCAGTCGTGGAAGAGTGACAACTCGAATGACAGTAGCTTCTCATCGTAAGGGGGCAGTTCTGACTGATACCGGGTGCCATGTTTTTGCATCCTTACGAGGGCAGAAATTGCATCTTCGTAAAGATTGTTTGCGCGGGACCGATCGTTTCGAAGCTCGGTCAGATACAGCTTTGATCCAAGATCGGTCAACAGGAGAAAACCTTGGTCCAGATCCGCTGCAAGAACGCGCGGGCTGTTTAGATCCATCTGTTCGAGATACCCGGCGATCTTGATGAATGGCCTGCAATCTTCCTGCTCCGGAGGTGCATCCATGACAATCCGCGTCGAATTGCCGCTCTTGAGCCGATAGTAGTGGCGGAAACTGGCGTCTTCAGATGCTGACGCAAGCGTCGAGGGATCCAGACCGTTTATCCCGGCCAGCCAGCTCTCAAGTTCCTCCCGGCGAAGCTTCAGATTGGTATCGATCCTGGTGATATTGTGTCTCCGTTCCGCGTTGAAGGCTCCAAAGAACTATGCGAAGGTAGCAAATAGCAATAACTGATAACATCTTTTCTCGATAACATCTTGTAGCCGTTACATATTGTCAGATAGTTTTGCCGCAATCTTGAACCGATTTCATTTTCCAATTGCCGGCCTGCTCATTGTGCTGGCCTGTGCGCCTGCCAACTCGCAACAGGAGCTTCAGTGTGCGGTCGCCGATGTCGGCGATAGCCTGGACAAGGCGTTGTTCGGCGATCTTGATGCTGGTGATACAAAGACAATTCAGTTCGAAGTGGGGCAGTTCGCAGCGCAACTGGGCGAGAAGCCGAGTGCCACCATGTCAGGGGGCGTGCTCGTGCAACAGGGCGAACGTCTCGCCGGTGCGGAGAGCGCAAATTTTAGCGCCGAAACCATGGCCTTGCACCTGGAAGGCGGCGTGCGATACGAAGACCCGAGCACACGGATTAATAGCGACTCGGCCGAATTTTCCTATTCTTCCGGGCGCATCCGGTTCGAAGGTGCCGAATTCGCCCTCTCAGGCGGCGCCGCAAGGGGCGAGGCCAGCGCACTCGAAATAAACCAGCAGGGCCGGCTCGAACTCGACGACGTGACCTACACGACCTGCCCGCCGGGTTCGAACGACTGGTTACTCCAAGCGGCGGATATCGATCTCGATACCGCAAGTGGTACTGGCACGGCCAGGAACGTAAAACTGAGATTTCAGGGTGTGCCGATTCTGTATGCGCCTTATTTTTCGTTTCCGATCGGCGATGCACGCAAATCCGGAATTCTGACACCGGAGTTTGGTAGCGCGGGCCGAAGTGGTCGCGCGATAAGCGTCCCCTATTACTGGAATATCGCGCCCAATTACGATGCAACATTTACACCGCGACTTCTGACCGACCGCGGTCTGCAGGTGCAAACCGAGTTTCGATACCTGACGGAGCATCATGATGGTGCTTTGCGGGTCGATTATCTGCCCGATGACAGTCTGGTCGATTCAGATCGTCATTTGCTGGACGTTAAACACAGAACACTATTTGCGAACGGTTGGCGAAACCTTGTCGACTACCGCGACGTCTCCGATAGCAGGTACTTCGAAGACCTGGGCGGCAGCTTGAGCATATCGAGCATCACACACCTGAATCGAAGTGTGCTGTTCGATCACTACGGCGAGCACTGGTCTGTATTGGCCAGGTTTCAGGAATACCAGACAATTGATGAGGCAATCCTGCCGGCGGATCAGCCGTACCGACGCCTGCCGCAGGTTCGCGTCAAAGGGTCATGGCCGGATCAGCCACTTGGGCTACATTACGGATTCGATGGAGAGCTTGTTTATTTTGATCGCGATGTCGGCGTAACCGGTTGGCGCCTCGATGCGGCACCACAGATTGAATTGCCGATTGAGAACCCGGGCTGGTTCATAACGCCGGGCGTCATTCTCGAATACACGCGCTATGAACTCAACAATGTCACGCCCGGGCAGCCCGCAGATCCGACCCGCACCCTGCCGATCGCCAGCCTGGACACCGGCATGATTCTGGAGCGAACGATGCGTTCGTCGCGTGGACGGACTCAGACTCTCGAGCCGAGAATCTTGTATGTTCACGTTCCCCATCGCGAGCAATCGGACCTTCCGGTGTTTGACACGATTGTGCCGGACCTTAATTTCGTGCAGTTGTATCGAAAGAATCGTTTTCTCGGTGTTGATCGAATCGCCGATACCGACCAGCTCAGCATCGGCATCACATCTCGAATTCTGGATATCTCCACCGGCAGGGAAGTCGTTACTGCGACAATAGGCCAGGCCCTGTACCTGAGTGAGCAGGGGGTGTCACTGCCCGGTCAGCCGTTGTCGTCCAGTGAATCTTCCGACTATATTGCCGAGGTTCGATTTCTTTTATACAAAAACCTTAATTTCGACTTAGGCTACCAGTGGGGCACCGGAAACAGCGGCACAACGCAATCGGAAGCCAGGATCCAGTACCGGCCGCAAAGTAACAAGATCCTGAATCTCGCCTATCGCTTCCGCAAAGAATCACTTGAGCAGGGCGACGTGTCCTGGTCATGGCCGGTCTCGAAAAACTGGAATTTCGTCGGCAGATACAATTTTTCTTTTCGCGATGATGAGGTGCTGGAGCAACTCTTCGGCATTGAATACGAAAGTTGTTGCTGGGGTTTGCGGCTGGTGACGCGCCGCCATATTAGTACCCGCGATGGAACGCGGGATTCATCTTTCGGTCTACAGTTGGTCCTCAAGGGAATGGCCAACCTGGGCACCAAAGCTGACCGGCTTTTGGAAAATGGTATCCTTGGCTATTCGCCTGACCGCTACTAAGAATTTATGAACAGAATCAAATATTTATATATGATCTCGGCCCTCCTGCCCTGCGCAATTCCCGCCTCCGCGGACGAGCTCTCGAAGACCGGCGACATGCTGGATGGCATTGCCGCCATCGTCAATGAAGGCGTCGTTTTGAAGAGCGAGTTGCACCTGCAAACGGAGACAATCACAAAGCGTGCACAGGATCAGGGCATGCAGCTTCCACCGCTGGACATCCTGCAGGAACAGGTGCTTGAGAGCCTCATCGTAAAGCAGATTCAGCTGCAACGTGCCGAACGGATCGGTATCCAGGTATCGGACCAGATGCTAAACCAGTCTATCGCCGGAGTTGCTGAGCAAAACGGAATTGCATTTGAAGATATGCCCCGCCTTCTCGCTGAGGAGGACATTTCATATGCTGTCTATCGTCGTGAGATGCGCGAGCAATTGATCCTCGACCAGTTGAGGCGCATGGACGTAATCGGACGCATATCGGTTGCGCCGCGTGAGATAGATCAATGCCTTGCCGACCTTGAAGACAACGTCGTTGTTAATTCGGAGTACAACTTGTCGCATATCCTGATTTCGATTCCAGAATCCGCGACTGCAGACGAGCTCGCGGAGGCGGAAACCGAAGCGAACTACGTGCACAAGCTGCTTCAGGACGGTTCCGACTTTGCCGAATTGGCGATTCGTTATTCCGACAGTCAAACTGGACTTGAAGGCGGCAGCCTTGGATGGCGTAAGGGCGATCAGCTACCGACAATTTTCTCGGACGTCGTCGGTCCGATGGAAGCCGGTGACTTTTCGAATCCGATCCGGGCAATCAGTGGCTATCACATGGTCAAGGTCAACGATATTCGCGGCACAATTCAGCGGAGCGAAATCGAGCAGATGAAAATTCGCCATATCCTGATTACGCCAGATGAAATAATCGACGACGAAACCTCCAAACAACAGCTGGAGGAAGCAGTTTTGCAGATCATCTCCGGCGAAGATTTCGGCGAGATAGCGAAGCTGCTTTCTGACGATCCCGGTTCGGCGAACGAAGGTGGGGAAATGGGCTGGAGAGGTCCCGGCACGTATGTACCCGAATTCGAGGAGATGGCCAACAAAGCAAAGATTGGCGTAGTTAGCGCGCCGTTCCAGACACGATTCGGCTGGCACATTATCGAAGTGATGGAACGCCGCATATTTGACAACACGGAAGAGCTCAAGGAAACCGGTTGCATACAACGCGTGAGAAACAGCAAGCTAACAGAGGAGGAACAACTCTGGGTGCGGCGAATTCGGGATGAAGCGTTCGTAGACATACGCATGTAACACGCAAACCGCAGAGATCCCATCTGCGACAGACCCAACCCCGTGACATCAACAAATCGCAATCCTCTCGTAATCACTGCGGGAGAGCCCGCGGGTATCGGGCCTGATTTGTGTCTCGCACTGGCACAGACACAGTGGTCGGACCGGGTAGTCGTCATTGCGGACCCCGAGATTCTCGAATCGAGGGCGCGCCAGCTTGGTGTTAACGTTACTATTCTGAGTAGTGGTGCGAAAAAAGAAAGTGCAACAAATCACTGCCTCAGAGTGTTGCGGCAACCCCTTGTCAATGCTTCAGTTTGCGGCATGCCCGATCCCGCCAATGCGAAATCCCTACTGGATGGACTGAAACGTGCCGTCAAGGGCTGTATCGATGGAAACTTCTCGGGACTGATTACGGCGCCACTGCAAAAGAGCACGATCAATGATGCAGGTATTTCGTTCACCGGCCACACAGAGTACGTCGCGGAGCTAACGTCAACTCAAACACCGGTTATGTTGCTTGTTGCGGATGCCATGCGGGTGGCACTTGCCAGCACGCACATGCCGCTCCGTCAGGTTCCGGACTATCTGACAAAGGACAGGCTTCGTAATGTGATCGAAGTCTTGCACGCCGACCTCATTGCGAAGTTCGATATATCAGATCCCGAGATCGTCGTTTGCGGACTTAACCCGCACGCCGGCGAAAGCGGTCATCTGGGTGCAGAGGATGCTGCGGTCATCGAACCAGTCATTAATGAATATCAACTGCGGGGAGTGATCATTCGGGGCCCGCTACCGGCGGATACGGCGTTTACACCTGCTGCAGGCCATGCCGACGCTGTACTCGCGATGTACCACGACCAGGGTCTGCCGGTTTTGAAATACGCCGGATTCGGCAAAGCTGTCAACGTTACTCTCGGCCTGCCGATTATTCGGACGTCCGTCGATCACGGTACGGCACTCGATATTGCCGGCACCGGCAAGGCCGATGCCGGTAGCATGATTGCGGCGATTGAACTGGCCGCAAAGTTGGCCGGCGTATGAGCCGTGCTCACCGGCCGCGCAAGCGATTCGGCCAGCATTTTCTGACCGATCAGACGACGATCGACAAAATCGTCGCAGCTATTCAGCCGCAAAGCACCGAGACAATCGTCGAGATTGGTCCGGGCCAGGCGGCAATCAGCGAACCACTGGCAAAACTCGCCGGCGTGTTTCACGCCATAGAGTTTGACCGAGATCTGGTGGCGGCGCTCAAGCGACAATTCGCGATGCAGCCAAACGTAACGATTCACGAAGCGGATGCCCTCAGCTTTGACTTCCCCAGCCTGGGGAACGATCTCCGTATCGTCGGTAACTTGCCTTACAACATTTCGACACCTTTGCTTTTTCGGCTCACAGAGTGCAGACATGTAATCAGGGATATGCATTTCATGCTGCAAAAGGAAGTTGTCGACCGAATGGCCGCGCCACCGGGCAACAAGACCTATGGCCGGTTGAGCATCATGCTCGGTTGTTACATGGAGATTGAGCCGCTGTTCGATGTGCCGGCGACCGCATTCACTCCTCAGCCCAAAGTTACGTCGTCAATTGTTCGATTACGCCCGCTGCCGGACGATGCTTTTGCGATCACAGACCACGAAAAACTGTCTGGCATTGTTGCAGAAGCATTCAGTCAGCGCCGAAAGACGCTGCGCAATGCGCTAAGAGCCAGTGCAACGGAGGAAGATCTCATCGCTGCCGGGATGGATCCGGCATCGAGGCCCGAGCAGGCAACGATCGCGAATTATGTCACCCTCGCAAATCATATGGCCCGGAGCTAGCCTGCACATTGCACCACTGTGATGCACATGCTCATCAATCTTGCGTTAGAATGTGCGCATCCGGGCGCTGGTCCGACGATGATGCGGTGACTAATGGATATGAAAACCTGCGAAATCAGTATCGAAGTCGCGACGGATTACGTCCATGAACAATCCGAACCAGATGATGGCCGTTACGTATTTGCCTACACGATAACTATCGCCAACCTCGGCGACGTGCCAGCCCGATTGTTGAGCCGCCACTGGGTTATCACTGATGCCAATGGCAAGGTTCAGGAAGTGACCGGTGACGGTGTCGTCGGCGAACAGCCGCATCTGAATCCGGGCGAGATATTCCGTTATTCGAGCGGCGCAGTCCTCGAAACGCCCGTTGGCTCCATGCAAGGCAGCTATCGAATGGAAGCGGACAACGGCAAAAACTTCGATGCGCGCATCCCTCCTTTCACGCTGGCCATGCCCGGAGTTCTTCACTAGCCCGAATGTTGTACCAGTTGATTTGCTCTCACTTCGTTTTTGATCGTCTATTTCAACTGGTACAAATTCAGGGCTGAAGCAGATGGCGATCTATGCGATAGGCGATCTGCAGGGCTGTTATGACCCGTTCCTGCGCCTGCTCGACAAACTGAAATTTGACCCTGACGAAGACCGGCTGTGGCTGACAGGGGATCTTGTCAATCGTGGACCGAAGTCCCTGAAGACCGTACGCTTCGTTCGCAGCCTTGGCCGCTCTGCCAAAGTAGTGCTGGGTAACCATGATCTGCATTTGCTTGCGGTTGCACACGAAATAGGCGATTCCACAGACAGGTTCGGATCGCTTGCCAGGATCCTGGATGCGCACGACTGCGACGAACTGATCGACTGGTTACGTCACCGGCCACTCGCACACTACAGCAAGAAACTGAATACGCTACTCGTGCATGCCGGACTTCCCCCACAATGGAGCATCAAGAAAACTCTTGTGCATGCCGCTGAGGTCGAATCCAAACTGCGAAGCAAGGAATACTTGAAATTCCTGGCGAAGATATACGGCAATTCGCCGGACCGATGGTCAGGCGATCTTCGCGGAAACAAGAGGCTGCGTTTCATCGTGAACTGCCTGACGCGTATTCGCATGGTCGACAAAAAGGGCCGACTGGATTTCGAGCACAAAGGATCGCCGGCCGATGCAAGAAAAGGCCTTACTCCCTGGTTCGAAGCCAAGGATGTGGCCTGGAAAGGCACGCGAATCGTTTTCGGTCACTGGTCCGCTCTTGGCTTGATTATCAATCCGGACCTGATCTGCGTTGATACCGGTTGCGTATGGGGCCGTCAGCTCACAGCCGTGCAACTTGGCAAACGCCCAAAAGTCACGCAGATCGTGTGCCGCAAAAGATAACAGAGCAAACTGCCGTAGTCAGTGAATCCGAATCCTTTTGAGGAATTGAATCGGGCTGGACACTCAGACGCGATCCAGCGTCACAAACGAGAAACCGAATTGCCGGGACTCGTCTGCAGGAAAATCCACGCAATCAACGACCTGCCATTCGTTATCGTTGAGCTCCGGAAAGAATGTATCGCCATCGACCGTGGCGTTTATCCGCGTCATGTATATCCGGTCAGCCATCGGTAACATCTGAGCGTAGACACCACCACCACCAATGACCATCAATTCTTCAGCAGCACCTGCCAGCCGTATCGCGGCATCCGGCGTGTCCACAACCTCGCAGCCGTCAATACTCAGCCCTTTGCGGGCGCTCAGGACGATATTCCTTCGGTCCGGCAGCGGCTTGCCGATCGATTCGTAAGTCAGGCGCCCCATGATGACAGGCTTGCCGATTGTCAGCTGCTTGAATCGTTTCAGGTCTTCGGGCAACCGCCATGGCAGCTCGCCGTCGTGGCCAATTACGTTGTTCGTCGCGGCTGCAACGATGATGCTTATCTTCACAGATCAGACGGCGACCGCGGCACGAATATGTGGATGACTTTCGTAGTTCAGGATCTCGAAATCCTCAAACCGGTAGTCGAATATACTTTCTGGTCGGCGTTTTATCGCCAGACGCGGAAGCGCCAGCGGCTCACGTTGCAGTTGTTCGTCTACCTGCTCCAGGTGATTGAGATAAAGGTGGCAGTCCCCACCGGTCCAGATAAACTCACCGACGCTTAGCTCCGATTGCTGAGCAAGCATGTGTGTTAGCAATGCATAGGACGCAATGTTGAACGGCACGCCGAGAAAAATATCTGCACTACGCTGATAAAGCTGGCAGGAGAGTTTGCCATCGGCCACGTAAAACTGAAACAGGCAGTGGCAGGGAGGCAGGGCCATTTTCGGCAATTCGGAAACATTCCAGGCGCAAACCAGTATTCGACGCGAATCGGGATTTTCGCGCAAGGCCTCAACAACCTGACTGATCTGATCGATAGTACCGCCGTCCGGTGCCGGCCAGTTCCGCCACTGTACGCCGTACACCGGGCCGAGTTCACCGTTATCGTCCGCCCAGTCGTCCCAGATCGACACGCCGTTTTCCTTGAGATAACGAATGTTCGAGTCGCCACTCAGGAACCAGAGCAGTTCGTGAATGATAGAGCGAAGGTGTAACTTCTTCGTCGTAATGACCGGAAAACCGTGGCTCAGGTCGAAACGCATTTGATAGCCGAACACACTGAGGGCCCCGGTTCCGGTACGATCGTCTTTTCGCGCGCCATTGTCATGTACGTAACGCATCATGGATAGATACTGTTGCATCTCAGGCAGCCTCTTTCTGCGGCGTTCGATTACGATAGGCAATGATCAGCATTGTAAGCCCTGCCAGAATCATTGGCGCACTTAATACCTGTCCCATGGTGATCCAGCCGAAGCCCAGGTAGCCGGCATCCTCGCTCAGGTGTGCATCCGGCACACGATAAAACTCGATGAAGAACCGGAATATGCCATACCAGAGCAAGAACATGGCTGAGACCGCCATATAGGGCCTCTGCCTCGCCGAAAACAACCACAGGATCACAAAGAGTACGAATCCCTCGAGCAATGCCTCATAAAGTTGCGAGGGATGCAGCACCTCGTTGCCGATCTTGAATCCCCAGGGCACGTCGGTAGGCTTTCCCCAAAGCTCGTTGTTGATAAAATTGCCAACGCGGCCCAGCCCCAGCCCCAGCGGACATAGTGGAGCTACAAAATCGGTAATTTGCCAAATCGTTTTACCGAGGCTGCGCCCGTAAAGCCACATTGCAGTCAGGACGCCGACGAGACCGCCATGGAATGACATGCCGCCCTTCCATATTTTGAAAATGTAAAGGACGTCCCTGGCCATCTCGTCCCATCCATAGACCAGGCAGTAGCCGACCCGGCCACCGATGATCACACCGAGCATCATATAAAACACCAGATCATCGACTTGAGCAGGCTTGATCGGGGAATCGCTCCGGACTGCTCGCTTTCGCGCCAATATCCAGCCAAGCACGAAGCCGGCAACGTACATCAGTCCGTACCAGCGAACCGTCAGAAATCCAATGGAGAAAATGTCCGGGTCGATTTCAGGGTACGTGAACATCGGCGCTAGTCTAACACTGCCGTCACAAATGGCGAGGACAGCAAATCGGCCGGAATTGCTCAATGGGTTATAGTGCCAACCCGGAGAAACACACCAGAATAATGAGCACTTCGGCAAAATACGAAAACCAGCTGTCGACCGAATCCAGCCCCTATCTTCTGCAACATGCGAGTAATCCAGTCGACTGGTATCCGTGGAGCGAAGATGCAATCAAGCTCGCGAGAGAGGCCGGCAAACCGATACTCCTGTCGGTCGGATACTCGGCCTGTCACTGGTGCCACGTGATGGCCCACGAGTCCTTCGAAGACGAGGGAACGGCGTCGCTGATGAACAAGCTCTACGTGAATATCAAGGTCGATCGCGAGGAACGCCCTGACATCGACAAGATCTATCAGACGGCACATCAGCTATTGACGCAGCGACCCGGCGGCTGGCCGCTGACCGTGTTTATCAATCCCGATGATCAGCGGCCATTCTTCGCCGGCACTTACTTTCCGAAAGAAGCGCGTTACGGCATGCCAGCGTTCTCGGATCTGCTGCAACGCGTTGCCGCATACTTTGCCGAAAACCGGGACGAGGTCCGCAGCCAGGGCCAGCAACTACAGGATGTGCTGGGCAATCTCGAGCCTCAGGCCGTTGCCGATGACTATGAGCTGAACGCAGAACCTCTGCGGGCCGTGAGAGCAAAGATTGCAGAGAATTTTGACCGCGAATTCGGCGGCATGGGCAATGCACCCAAGTTTCCTCATCCCGAAAACCTGGATCGTCTGTTGCGCCACTGGCGCGCGAGCGCAACGGAAGCCGAGCCCGACATCGATGCGCTGTTCATGGTGTCACTGACACTTACGCGGATGGCTGAAGGCGGGATCTACGATCAGCTCGGTGGCGGCTTTTGCCGCTATTCGGTTGATCGCTACTGGCAGATTCCGCATTTCGAAAAAATGCTATACGACAACGGCCCATTGCTGGCGCTCTTTGCCCAGGCATTCCTCGCCACAGGAGATGAATTGTTCGCGCGCATCGCCAATGAAACCGCGGACTGGATGCTCTCCGACATGCAGTCACCGGAAGGCGGCTTTTATTCGACCCGCGACGCGGACTCCGAGGGTGGGGAAGGTCTTTACTATGTCTGGACGCCGGATGAAGTGCAGGAATTGCTCGACGGCGAAAGCTATACGCTCTTTGCGGCCCGTTTTGGCCTGAATGCGGACGCGAATTTCGAAGGCAAGTGGCATCTGAGTGTGCGCAAGCCGATCAAGAACATGGCAGAGGAAACAGGACGAGAAGAAAGCAGTATTAAGGAAAATATCGACGCTGCCAGGAAAATCCTGCTGCAATCACGCAGTCAACGCGTCGCACCCGGCAGGGACGAAAAGCAACTGACATCGTGGAATGCGCTTGCAATTCGTGGCTTGGCTATCGCCGGCAATATTCTCAAGAGGCCCGATCTGATTGGCGCGGCAACACTGGCTGCCGACTTCATCGACCGTGAGCTAATCCGTGACGGCCGCCTCCTGGCCAGCCACAAAGAAGGTAAATCAAGGTTGCCCGCGTACCTGGATGATCACGCATTCATGCTGGATGCCCTGCTCTTCCTGTTGCAGGCAAGCTGGAATAAGCGCCACCTCGATCTGGCAATCCGCCTTGCCGACCTGATGCTGGATCACTTTCACGATAAAGACAGCGGCGGCTTTTATTTTACGGCCGACGATCATGAGTCGCTGATGCACCGGCCCAAACCATTGGCGGACGAGGCGACGCCATCAGGTAACGGCGTCGCAGCGCTTGCATTACAGCGGCTCGGCTACCTGCTTGGTGAATCGCGTTTCCTCGAAGCCGCCGAAGGCACTTTGAGAAATGCCTGGCAAGCCATGGCCGAGTATCCGCATGGTCACGTGAACCTGATTACGGCGCTGGAAGAATACCTGACGCCGCCCGAAATCATCGTCATTCGGGGCAAGGCAGAGGAAATCCGCCGCTGGCGGGACACGGCCAAAACGATATATGCGCCGCGCCGGCTGGTTTTTGCGATCACTGAGGACGCGGAAAACCTGCCAGGCGCATTAGCCGAGAGACGCGCGATTGACGACCAGACGATCGCCTATCGCTGCCTGGGCAGCCATTGTTCACTGCCGACCAACAGCTTTGAGGCGTTCGTTGAAGAAATCAGCGAGACAGATTGATTGCTCATATTAGGGGTCGAACCGCCAATCTCCCTTAGGGGTCGAACCGCATAACTTCATGTCTTGATATTTTTCGCCGGTCGCTCAGCAGCTCGTCGAGCGATACGCTGGGCATCGTTTCTAAACATGACATGGAAGTTCTAATGCCCCGGCAGCCTCGTTATTTTGTGCCCGGCATGCCGCAACATGTAATCGTTCGTGGCATTGACAGGCAAACAGTATTTTTCTCCTCCGATGACTACTCGCTATATTTCGAGTCTCTCAAAAAGTCGGCACAACAATATGATTGCGCGGTACATGCCTACGTACTGATGAGCAATCATGTACACCTGCTTGTGACTCCCGGGTCAAAAAGCGCGCTGCCACTGTTTTTCCAGGCGATGGGCCGATATTACGTACAGGCACTTAATCGAAAGCTTGATCGCGTAGGAGCGCTTTGGCAGGGTCGATACAAGACTAGCCTTGTTCAGGACGATACATACTTGCTGACTTGTTATCGCTACATAGAGCTGAACCCAGTGCGGGCCGGTGTCGTAAACCACCCCGGTGATTACCGGTATTCCAGTTATGGCTATAACGCCCTGGGAAAGGTTGATGATTTAGTAAGACCGCATCAACTGTATACAGCGATACATGATGATCCGAAACTACGCCTGATCATATATCGTGGATTTTTCAACATCCAAATCGGTACTGAAACGTTGGACGTCATTCGTGATTCCGCAAATGCGTGCCAGGTACTTGGGGATGATCGATTCAAAAATCAGATAGAGACCAAACTGGGACTACGTATTCGCAGAAAAAGAAGAAGAAAAAACCGCACATGAAAGCCAATCGACACGCAATATGCTTACAATTGTGGTTCGACCCCTAACGCCGCTTAGCGGTTCGACCCCTAACTCGGCTTATCGGTTCGACCCCTAAGATCCGACCCCTAAGATCTAGTAATCGAATTTCCTGTCGGTGAAGAGCCTGTGCGCGATCGCCCACACCGGGCCCGCCTCGCCGCTGCCCACAGGACTTCCATCGAGTTGTACGACGGGAGCCACTGCCTTGGTTGAACTCGTTAACCAGATCTCGTCAGCTTGACGTGCTTCCTCCATTGTTACAACACGCTCTTCGACCGGCACGGAGCCTCCTTTTCGAAGCATATCCAGCAACATCAGGCGCGTGACTCCGGGCAAGACCTGGTGATCCAGTGGCGGCGTCGTTATGACGCCGTCTTTGACGACAAAGACGTTAGTCGCGCTGCCTTCGGTCAGCTCGCCGGCCGCGTTGAACAACAGGGTTTCATCGTTGCCCTCGGCCTGACCTTTCTGGAAATGAATAATGTTGCCCAAAAGCGCGGTAGACTTTATATCGCAGCGACGCCATCGTTCGTCTTCGGCACTGGAGATTTTCAGAGGCGTGACCGCCGTCCGCTCACTTTTCGGCGATGCTGCAATTTCTGACGCAAATCCGAAAACTGTCGGCGTTATCCCTTTGGGGTAGGCATGATGACGCTTTGTGTCGGCACCGCGACTAACCTGAAGATACACCGCCAGATTACCTGCACCGTTCTTATCGACGAGCATGTCGCAAATGTCGCGCCACTGATCGTGGGTCCAGTCCAGATCGATCTCGACGGCGCTCAAGTTTCTTTTCATGCGATCGATGTGCAGACTGAATCCTATCGGCTTGCCGTCATGCACCGGAATTACTTCGTATATTCCATCCCCGAACAGGAAACCACGATCCATCGGCGATATTCTTGCCTCGTCGAGGGCCACGTAGTCACCGTTCAGAAAAGCAGTCGTCATAATCAATCCTCCGGCAGCTAGTCCGCTGTGATCGCCTGTTTTACAAGGGCTTCATAATACGGCATGCATTCCTCGAGGAGCGGCTCAAGCTGTTCCGGAAACGGCTCCGTTTTCGGCTGGTATCGTTGAAAGCCTGTTGAACGATGCACGCTGGCGTACCAGTGTTGGGCCCAGATCCCGTCTTCGGGCCGAGCGCCGGCCGGCCAGGACAGCATGGCCTCATCGAATGGAATGCCGATGCGGTCACATAGCTTCCTGAGCACGCCAGCGGGGTTCATTAGAGTCGCCTCGGAGTCCAACACCGGTGGCTCCTGTCCCAGCGAATGCAGATATTCGACAAGATCCAGATGCATTTTGTAGCCGACATCTCTCAGTGTCGGTTCGCTGACCTGCTCGGCATAAGAGGGCAACATGTCGCGAGGGTGGCGGATCAGCATCACATTCACGGTTTGCTTCAAGAATGCGCGTTCCAGTTTGACCAGGTGGTGAGTCATCTGCTTGAAAAACGCTACCGGCGTCGGTTGCGCTCCCAGGATGATATCGGCAACGACTTTTTCGCCGTCATTCTCCATTGTAGCGATGATTTCGTCGGCGCCAGGATGATAGTCCTTCGCACTGGAGTTGACGAGGTAATGTGCATAAAGCGGTTCGTCATAAACCATCGTATCAACACGCTGGGCGAAAGAATACATCAAGGCCGTTGAGATATTTCTCGGCCCGCTCCAAACACAAAGACGAATCGATTTTTCTGCCACCGGTCTTCCTACGATGTTTTTTGCGCGGCGAGAACCGCGGTTTTGATTTCATCCTGGTACAGCGCCTCCAGTCGGCGCGTCATCTGACCGAAGACGCCTTCGCCAATTGTGCGCCCGTCGACCGCCGTGACGGGAGTGAGCCCGCCGAATGTGCCTGTGACGAACGCCTCATCCGCGCCGTAGACATCAAAGAGAGAAAAGTTCTTTTGCAAGCAGGGGATTTCGTTTTTCTTGCACACTTCGATGACTTTGGCACGAGTGATGCCGTTCATGCAGTACTGACCCGTGGATGTCCACACTTCGCCACCATTGACCATGAAGAAATTGGTCGCGTTGCAGGTTGCGACAAAGCCGTGAATATCCAGCATTAACGCCTCGTCGGCGCCCGCCTCGATTGCCTGCAGGAGTGCCAGCACCTCATGTAATTTGCTATGACAGTTCAATCGTGGATCCAGATAATCCGGCGATCCGCGACGAATCGTGCTGGTAAACAGGGTAACGCCATTTTCCTTGCTTTCCGGGCTGGCCAGCTTGTGCTCGGCGATGATAACCAGGTTGGGTCCGCTAACCATCAGGCGCGGGTCCTGCGACGGCGTTTTTTTGATGCCTCGCGTCAACATGAAGCGCACATGCACGTTGTCGTGCATTTTGTTCGCATTGAGCGTGCGCCACAGCTCGGCGGTGAGGTCTTCGCGGCTCATGCGTAAGTCCATGGCAACCGCCGCGGCCGCCTGCCAGAGTCGATCCAGGTGCTCATCGAGAAAAACGAGAACGCCTTCATGAAGGCGCAAGGCTTCCCAGATGCCGTCGCCGATCAGATAGCCGCTGTCAAAGACGGAGATACTGGCCTCGTTGCGGAGTACAAGATCGCCATTAACGTAAATCAGGATATTGTCATTACGTTCGTCAGCGACCGCGTTGTGCGTCCCGTGAACCATTTTATGTCCTTCGCACAAATTCCTGTCTGATTATCGCTCGCGTGCACAATGCAAAAATAATAATAAGGAAATTTGCAGTGTACCGCCCGTTTGTCTGTGCCACTCGTCCAGGGCTAGTAGGCGGTGAGTTGTTGTCCGAATTCCGGCGTCACTCGAGCCTCATTAGGGCCCTCAAATACAATTGGCAAAGACTCCAGGCGCCCTCCACCATTGCGCAGCACGACGAAATGCAAATGCGGACCGGTTGAAAAACCAGTATTTCCGGAATCGGCGATATATTCACCGCGCTTCACTTTATCGCCGGGCCTCACGCGAATGGTGTTCCAGTTCAGATGAGCATAGACGCCGATCGTCCCATCATCGTGCAATATGCGGACCAGGTTTGCCGATACCCCCTTCTCTTCCGGATTGGATCCAGCACGAAAATTTGTGCTGGCCACTTCGATAACTGTGCCGCCACGAGCCGCATAGATGTCGGTGCCGACCGGCATTGTAAAATCAATGGCGTAATAACTGTCAGCGGTATTGTGTGTTACCCGAATGGGAAACGCCTGCGAGACCACGAATTTATTTGCTATCGCAAACGGCGCACGGTAGGGACGGTCTGTCCTGTGCACAGCGTTTGGATCCCCATGCAGATACAAGATGCGATAGCTGATATCGGGCACACCGACCTCGCCAACTGCGTCCAGCTGCACCAGCTCAGTTTGGCTGCGGGGCGGCAATAGCCAGTCCATTGACTGATCGGGCGGCGGTCGTTCGACATTTTCAAGTACATCAAGTGCGAGCACGAGTTCAACCGGCGCATGAAACTCATTTGTTGCATGAAACTGAATTTGCCTGCCGATGAGACGATATGCCACCGATACCTCCGGCTTCTTGAGCCCGCTCGGTAACTCACGTACTTCGGCGCTCGCCTCCGTGTCCGGAGCCCTGTCGGTGTATATCCACTCGCCGTCCGGGCCACGATATTTGTAGAGCGCCTGTGCCGGGCTAATTCCGGAAATGACCAGCAGGACCGCTGAAACCAGCAGCGCTGATGATCTTGAACGAAGGTAGATCACGGGGTGGCAGCGACCCGGAAAACCCCTACCCGATGTCAATGCGCTGCCAGCCATCTTCCGTGCGTCTGATTTCATAGGCTGGCCAGTATTGGTTGTCGAGCTTCAGAGTTATGACTTCTGCCGCACCATTCCAGGTAATGGTCTTCAGGCGCACTGACGATCTATCCTGCTTGCCTCGGACAACATCAACGAAGGTCTGCAGGTCCGGCGTCGCCTGGTCGTCCACTTCGACTATCCGCCGTCCGGCCCACAATCCATAACGGGTTGCAGGGGACCCGTAACTGAAGAACGCGATATACACGCCGTACGGATCAATACCTCGTTGCGCGGCCATTGCCCGGTGCGGATCCTGCAGCAATGCGCCAGCCCAGGATACTGCCCTTTGTATTCCCAGCCCGTCCAGTGCAACGGTCTTGATTTCGAGCTCGTGTGCGGCACCGTCCCGCCAGGCCGTGACTACCACATCGGGCTTCTGTACCGCGCGCTCGAGCTCACGGAAGGTGGTCACCAGCTGGCCGTCGATCGCCAGTATCATATCGCCGTTTCGGAGCTGGGCCGCGGCCGGCGACCCGGCCACGAGGCGCCCCACGCTTAATACCCGCCGACCCTGCGGATTATAATGTTCGAGTTTTGACAGCCACGCCTCGTCAAGTCCGAGTTTGCGGGCGGCAAACAAGGGCGCATAGGCAACCTCTGCCTGCAACGAATACAGCGGCCGTCCTGTCCGGGCAAGATCGACGAGTTCGCTGACCAGATCACTACCGACCCCGCGATTAAACTGGCCCGAATCATTTCCGCTCTGAAATGAAAAGCTGGACCACAAGCTCACGACACGTCCGCGTTTATCGAGCAGCACGCCATCGACGTCAGGAGGCGCATTCACCAGGTCAATGCCTTCCAGATTCGAATCCCGAAATCTAAGGGTGCGCGACAACGGTAATATCATCGGATCGACGGACGAGACGGTACTCGCTTGATGCACAAGCTGGTGGTCGCCTTTGAGGCCAACGACCCAGACCTCGTCTCCGGGTTCGACCTGTTGTGTATTGAACGTTGCCGCTCTGACCGGTGTGTCGCCGATCGACGCCGGATCGTAGGAGACCACCGCCAAGTTGTGTAGTGGATGCACATACTCAACCTTGCCCCGGACTTCGAGTGAGCCCGCAAATGTGATGCTGACGTCCCCCAGCGCGATCGGCACGGTATTTCTGTCGACAACGACGAAACCTCGCTCGGTGTCAACGATGAGCCCGGTGCCATAGTAATTGCGTTCAGTTACGCCGGATACCGTATAAGGCAGGTCGAAGGTAACGACAACAAGCGATGGCACTATCTTTCGAACGCGCGAATCGCTGTGACCGCTGAACCGCGCACTGCCGGTTTCTGCTGCAGAGCTATCGGGGCCACGCGCCAGGTCCCGGCAGGGCCAGATACCCGTAGCGTCATCTCGCTGACAGTGCCGCGCCGGAAACCACCTCCTGTCCATCTCGATCGAGCGCACGATACTGTTGCGCGGGTCTTCTATTGTCTTGTACCGAATCGTCGTCCGGTCGCGGTCACCGAGGCCATTGAGGATCTCTTCGAGGTCAGCAATGTTATCGACGACTATACCGCCGACTTCCGTGATCACCGCGCCGCGTGGAATTGCAGATCTCGACAACACATAACCGGGGTTGGCCACATACACGCCGTTTACCGGCCGATTGTAGTGACGGGCCTGCTGATACGACAGGTTGTGAACGATCGCATCTCCAAACTCAATGTATTTATCCGGAGATATGCTGTGAAGATCGCCAACAAGCACTTCTTCGCTTATGTGACGCCCGCCCCTTTCAAGTTCAATCGTGATCTTGTTTCCCACATTGTCATCGAAGATCGCCGCAAGCGGCACGAACTCTGTGACAAGTTCGCCGTTAATACGAAGCAATATGTCGCCCGGCGCCAGTTTGCCGGAGGCACCCGACTCGGGGATGACTTGCTCCACCGTTAGCATGCCGGTCTGTTCCGGATGCGACGAGCGGACGATCTGTTCGGTATCTTCCGCAAGGCCAAGCCTTCGCAGTTCATCATAGGGTTTAACCTGGAAAACAGTTTGCAGCGTGCCGCGGGATACGGGCTTGCCTTGCTGCAGGAGTTTCAAAACACGAGCAATACGATCGAGCGGCAGGAAGAAACTGCTCGCCGCCGAATTGTTCGCGCCGGCATTCAGCGCAACAACTTCACCCTCAATATTGACGACCGGCGATCCGGATGAGCCGCCGGACGTGCCTGACGCGGCCTGGAAATAAAAAGTGTTGAAATCGTTGTACTTACCGCGACCGTAATCCGGCGCTCTTCGATCGAGACGAGCAATCGTCCCCGAAAGAATCGAGAGCTGCTCGCCAGCATCGTTACCGACGACACGGATCTCACGGCCGATGGCGGCTGCCCCCGGCACAAGGAGCAATTCCGTCGGTTCGATGTAACGCAATTCGCGCGGATCATATCTGAAAAAGCCGAAATCATGCACCGGATCGCGATAGACCGGCGTCAGCCGCACTTCCTCATTGTTAAGAAATATAGCCTCTGCCACGACCGGTCCGGGCGTCACAACGTGACGGTTCGTCAGGATCAGGCCGCGTTTCCCATCGACGACGAACCCGGTAGCCTGTGTCGAAGAGTTCCACTCTGTATCGAATGCACGAGTGCTGTCAACGCGGATCGACACGATGCCCGTCGAGATTCTTTCAATCGTGCCAACCCACGCTGGCTCTTCAGAGAACGCCGGTACCGCGAGACAAATCGCAAGCAATATCAGACCGATTCTGCCTGTCATGTTCTCCTGATGACCCGTGCGCACAATTTCTCCTGTTTCCATGGTATCTGGACTGGAAGAAAACCATCCAGTTCCCTCTTTCCCTGATTTAGTCGGCATACCGACCAAAGTCGGCCCCGCCGACCATAATTTCGATTCCCTCGACAGGTACGAGCCCCGTCGAATGGCTGCGGCCCTTACTCAGACGTTACTTTGTAGGCGAGATCCAAAGTTCTCGCTGCCTTCACGTCGTCCAGCCGCCGCACCGGCATCGTGTATGGCGCTTCCTTGTGCCTCGCTCCACCCTGCTTCGCATCCTCGGCGATCGCGATCATCGCGTCAATGAAGCGGTCGAGGGTTTCCTTACTTTCTGTCTCCGTCGGCTCGATGAGCAGGCACTCGGGCACCAGCAACGGGAAGTAGGTCGTCGGTGCATGAAATCCATGGTCCAGCAGGGCTTTGGCGACATCCATTGCGGTCAGATCGATCGATCTCGACTCTTTCTTCAGTGTGATGATGAACTCGTGGCCGGCCCGCCGTTGCGGAAATGCCAGTTCGAAGCCGGCATCCCTGAGACGGGCCTGCATGTAATTGGCGTTCAGCGTCGCGAATTCCGCGACACGCCTCATTCCGTCCCGTCCGATCATACGCATGTACACGTAGGCCCGCAGCAGTACGCCGGCATTTCCCATAAACGCCGACAGATGCCCTATGCTCTGTGGAAAATCATCTTCCGTCAGCCAGTCGAAGAAGGCCTCCCCGTTGTCTTCGGTCTTACCGACGACTGGCACTGGCAAAAATGGCAGCAGACGTTTGCCGACGCCGACCGCACCCGAGCCGGGGCCACCACCGCCATGCGGCGTCGAAAATGTCTTATGCAGATTCAGGTGAATGACGTCAAAACCCATATCACCCGGCCGGACTTTGCCGAGAATAGCGTTCAGGTTGGCGCCGTCGTAGTAAAGCAGTCCACCTGCATCATGCACGAGTTTTTGGATTTCCATGATCCTGCGCTCAAATACACCGAGCGTGGAGGGGTTGGTCAGCATGATGCCGGCCGTCTTGGGCCCAAGCGCTTTTTTCAGTGCCTCGATATCGATATCGCCATCTTTATCCGTCGGCACTTCACGTACGATGCAGCCGCACATCGTTGCCGTTGCGGGATTTGTGCCGTGCGCCGCATCCGGAACGATAATTTCGTCTCGTTCATAGTCACCGTGCGCGACATGATAGGCGCGAATCATTGCCACACCCGCAAGCTCTCCCTGCGCCCCGGCCATCGGCGTTAAAGAGACACCTTGCATGCCGCTGACCGCCTTCAGCATTTCCTGGAGTTCATACATGCACTCGAGAAACCCCTGGCCGTAGCTTGCGGGCCCGAGCGGATGGCGGTGCGTGAAGCCTGGCAGCAAAGCCAGGGCATTACAGGCCCTCGGGTTGTATTTCATCGTGCACGAACCGAGCGGGTAGAATTGCGTATCTATCGAAAAATTCTCTTGCGACAAACGCGTGAAATGCCGGACGACCTGCAGTTCGGAAACCTCGGGCAATGGCGCGGGCTCGTCTCTGAGAAATGCCGCCGGTATGCCGG
>Ga0255052_10000419_pt1 | contig 34475 bp, 33 predicted proteins | sample JV7_2_21_MG_FD_188632 | JGI IMG/M metagenome (GOLD analysis project Ga0255052, IMG submission 188632) | Seawater microbial communities from Jervis Inlet, British Columbia, Canada - JV7_2_21 | ecosystem: Environmental > Aquatic > Marine > Inlet | place: Canada: British Columbia | collected...
GCGCATCCTTGCCGCACCTGGGACATGCGACGTCGATGAATTCAGGAATATCGCTAAGTGGCGACCCATGCCCTGTGAATTCGACGTCTTCAGGTAACACGACCGGCAAAGATTCTTCGGGCACCGGTACGGCGTCGCAATCGTCGCAATAAATGATTGGGATCGGCGTACCCCAGTAACGCTGTCGCGATACACCCCAATCACGCAGGCGGTAGTTGATCCTGCGTCGCCCACGCTTGGTCTCTTCAAACCAGTCGGCGATCGCGTTGCAAGCATCTTCGAAGCTGAGGCCGTCGTACTCGCCCGAATTAACCGTTACACCTTTATCTATGAACACCGCGGCATCAATGTCGATCTCAGTGCCGTCCTCGGGAGCAATGACCTGCTTGATCGGCAAATCGTGCTGCTTGGCGAACTCCCAATCACGTTCGTCATGGCCAGGTACCGCCATCACAGCACCCGTGCCATAGCTCATCAGCACGAAATTGGCGACCCACAGCGGCACTTCTTCGCCCGTGAGCGGATGGATCGCAGCAATGCCCAGTGGCATACCCTTCTTCTCCATCGTTTCGAGCGTCGCTTCAGCTGCGTCCGTTTTTTTGCATTCCTCGATAAATGCCGCGATCTCAGGATTGTTCTCGGCAGTTTGCTCTGCCAACGGGTGTTCCGCCGCGACGGCCATGTAAGTGACACCGAATAAGGTATCCGGACGCGTCGTAAACACTGTCAGCGGATCGTAGTCGCCGGCAACATCAAAGGTGAGTTCGATGCCCTCGGAACGACCGATCCAGTTGCGCTGCATCGTTTTGACCGAGTCAGGCCAGCCCGGCATGCGATCAAGTTCTTCGAGTAGTTCGTCCGCGTAGGCGGTGATCTTCATGAACCATTGCGGAATCTCGCGGCGCTCAACCAGCGCATCGGATCGCCAGCCGCGACCGTCGATGACCTGTTCATTTGCAAGAACCGTCTGATCCACTGGATCCCAGTTCACGACTGAATTCTTGCGGTACACGAGGCCTTTCTCGAACATTCTGGTGAACAGCCATTGTTCCCAGCGATAATACTCGGGCCGGCAGGTTGTTATCTCGCGCGTCCAGTCGTACGCGTAGCCAAGACGATCCATCTGACCGCGCATGTCGGCGATGTTGTCGTAGGTCCATTTCGCTGGCGGCACCCCACGCTTAATCGCCGCGTTTTCCGCCGGCATGCCAAACGCATCCCAGCCCATCGGCTGCAACACGTGTTTGCCCTGCATGCGTTGATACCGGGCGATGACGTCGCTGATCGTGAACACGCGAACATGACCCATATGCAGCTTGCCGCTGGGATACGGGAACATCGTCAGGCAGTAGAATTTTTCCTTGTCGGTGTCTTCACCGACCTCGAAACAATGCGCTGCGTCCCAGTATTCCTGAGCGTCTTTTTCGACGGTTTCGGGGTGATAAGCAGTACTCATGAACAGATCAGATTTTGTGGGTGGCGAAAACCCGCAAGCCTACAGGAACAGACGGCGATTCGCAGCAGCGACGGGGGCTTCAGAAGTTGACGCGGCCACGCAGCCAGAATCCGGCAAGGACGAGTATGCACAGACTAAGAATGAACCGATTGCCATTACGGGCATAGGGCGTGCTGCCCTGCATGGGTTCGACCTTTAAGGTCATCTTCGCCGGCACAAACTGTGCACCTTTTTGCAGTATTTTGCCGTCAGGACCGATAAAAGCGCTAATCCCCGTATTCGTCGCTCGCACAGAGTAACGTCCTACCTCGAGCGCCCGCATTCTGGCGATTTGCAGGTGCTGATGCGGTGCGATCGAATCACCAAACCACGCATCGTTGCTCACATTGATAAGAACGCCGGCATCCGGCAGCGCGTACAACTGCTCGGCCCCAAACGCATCCTCATAGCAGATGGCGACGGCCAGTGCGATGCCGGCACGCGTCTTTATAAGAGCCTGTTCGTCTTCACCCGCGGATAAGTCACTGTACGGCAAGCTCTGCATGCGCATCCACTCGCGCACTGTAGCCGGCACCGGAAAATACTCACCAAAAGGTACCAGGTGCCGTTTGCGATACACCTGCCGCACTTCGCCATTGAGGGCGACGATACTGTTGTGCACCTTCGGTTCGATCGTTCGTTCAGTCTCGACCTCGAGAACACCGAACAGGATCGTCTGGCCCGTGGTGCGACTGTCCGATTCGAGGGCGTCGATGAAATCGTCGACGCTGGGACGACCGGTTGCCGAAGGAATCGCGACCTCTGGCCAGACAACAATATCGCTATTAGCGACTTCTCTCGTCGCCTCGCGATAGAAATCCAGCGTCGGCTGGAAGTGTTTGGTCAACCACTTCTGATCCTGTGAGATGCCACCCTGAATGATTGACGCGGTTATCGCCTCACCCGCAGGCCTGGTCCAGTCAACGGTCTTCAGAATCGCGCCACACAGCCCGGGCAGCACAATGATCGCCAGAGCGATCCATTGCTGACGACCGCGCCGCAGGATAGCAACCAGGATCGCGGCGACAGTCAAAATGAGAAGCGCAGATACGCCATAAACACCGAGCACGGGCGCCCAGCCCGCAAAAACTGAGTCGACCTGACTGTAGCCGAGCGTCATCCACGGGAAACCCGTTAACAGCCAACCGCGTGCCCACTCGACCAGGACCCACGCCGCCGGCGCAGCGGCAAGCAGTCGCCAGGGTTCACCGCTCGCCAGGCGGCTGATCAACCAGCCCGTTAGCCAGAAATACAATGACATGAGCAACACAAGACCGACCATCAACATCAGCGCGATCCATACCGGCGCCTTGCCAAATACGGCGACGGAGATATAGATCCAGTAGGTACCGGTCAGGAACAGACCAAATCCGAACCAAAATGCATGTTTGGCGGAGTCACGCGGTGAATTCGTCAGGCAGATATAGAGAAATGGCAGGAGCGCCACTGGTGCAAGCAGCGACCAGCCAAACGGCGCAAATGCTGTCGTCGTCAAACAACCAAGAATAAAGAAGATTAGCTGGCTGACCCGCGGACGGTCTACCGGCAAAAGCAGAATCGATAATTCGTGTGCCATGCGTCAGGAGCTCCTTTGAACCTGCAAAGAATCGATGCGACGTTTGTCCGCTTTGACAACCGCAAACCTGAAGCCGCCAATTCGAACCGACTCGCCGCGACGCGGCAATTTGCCGAGTTCGTGCATTACGAGCCCGCCGACGGTGTCGTACTCTTCGTCGGCAAGATCACACTCGAAGTACTCGTTAAAATCCTCAATTCGCGTCAACGCGCGAACGGAAAAGCTGGGCTTGCCATGCCACTCGCCTTCTGGACGAATGAAAGCAGCTTCTTCATGGTCGTGCTCGTCGTCAATTTCTCCAACGATTTCTTCAAGCACGTCTTCAATGGTCAATAGTCCAGCCACACCACCGTATTCATCGACGACGATCGCCATGTGATTGTGGCTATCGCGAAATTCCTTGAGCAGTGCATTCAGGCGTTTCGATTCGGGAATGACAGAGACAGGTCGCAGCAGTTTTCTCAGCGGAACATCGTCCGCATCTTCTTTGCCAAAGTACCGCAGCAGATCCTTGGCTAGCAACACGCCGAGAACCTCATCACGATCCTCACCAATGACCGGAAATCTCGAGTGCCCCGATGTGATAATCGTGGACATGATTTCGTCGAAATTTTCCTCTATATCGATGACGATCATATGTGAGCGCGGCACCATGACCTCGCGCACCTGAGTCTCCGACACCTCAAGCACGCCGGAGAGCATGCTTTTCTCTTCGGCATCGAGATCGATCTCCGGTTGTTGAATAAAGTCGTGGATTTCTTCGCGGCTCCAGGGATCACCCTTAAATGCGCGCTTCACGCGCGCAAATAATCCGGTGCTTCCTGTGCCGCTGGTACTTGGCGGTTTGTCGTTCATCGAAACTAACTTGGTATTTCCTGATTCTGTCGGTTTATTGTAACAGCTTGCAATTACAACCCCACATACGGGTCCGTCACATTTTGTGAAACCAAGATTTTGCTCTCCAGGGCCTCCATCTCGGCCGCCTCGGTATCCGTCTCGTGGCCAAAACCGAGCAGATGCAGCGTACCATGCACGAGCATATGGCCCCAGTGGTCCGGTAATTGTTTGCCCTGCTCACTCGCCTCGTTGGCTACAACCGATGCGCAGACCACCACATCACCTAGCGCCCGGACCGCTTCATCTGGCAGGCCTGCATATTCACCGGCGGGAAATGACAGTACGTTGGTCGCCTTGTCTTGCTGTCGATATAACTTGTTCAGCGTCTGTATTTCTTCGGCATCGACTATTCTCACCGCGATTTCGAAATTGTCACCTGGCGCCTGTCCAGACTGCTGCACAGCAGCCTCTACCCATTTGTGGATATCAGCTTGCGGCGGAATGTTGGATTCGTCGCAGGCGACCTGTACATCAACTGTCGGTCTTGCCATTGTCATCCGCTTCGTAAGCCTCGACGATCCGCTGTACGAGCGGATGGCGAACGACATCCTTTGGCGAGAAGAACGTAAATGCCACATCACCGACGTTTTCAAGAATGCGCATTGCGTTTTTGAGCCCGGACTCCTGCCGGTTCGGCAAATCGATCTGGGTGATGTCACCGGTCACAACCGCACGCGAACCAAAACCGATCCGTGTCAGAAACATTTTCATCTGCTCGACGCTGGTGTTTTGCGCTTCGTCGAGAATGACGAACGACTCGTTAAGTGACCGCCCGCGCATGAACGCCAGCGGCGCGATTTCAATAACATTGCGCTCGATCAGTCGAGTCACGTTATCGGCACCCATCATGTCATACAGTGCGTCGTACATAGGGCGAAGATAAGGATCGACTTTTTGCGACAGGTCGCCGGGCAAGAATCCCAGGCGTTCGCCAGCCTCAACAGCCGGCCGCACGAGTACGATGCGTCGGACTCGCTCGCTCTCGAGTGCGTCTATCGCTGTCGCCACGGCAAGGTAGGTCTTGCCGGTTCCGGCGGGCCCGATACCAAACGCGAGATCATAGTCGCGAATTTTCCTTAGATAGGCCGTCTGGTTAGTGCCACGTGGACGAATCAGTTTGTGCCGCGTCTGAATCGAAACGTCTTCCGCGTCGTCAGCGTCCGCGCCGGTTTGTGCCGCTACCGATTCACCCTCATTCATGACGGACTCCTGCAATAGCAGGTGTACGTGCTCAGGATCCAGGCTCTCTTTGTCAGTCATCTGGAATAAGGACAACAAGATATCCTCGCCTATCTGTGCAGCACCTGGTTTTCCGGTAACTCGAAAACGATTGCCGCGATTCGCGATCTCTACATCAAGGCGACGCTCAATCTGCCGCAAGTGTTCATCAAACTGGCCGCAAAGATTGGCGAGGCGGCTGTTATCGGCGGGCTCGAGAACCACGTCCCGAGAAATCTGGATAGCATTCAAAGTACTTCAGAGACTACCGCGATGCGTGGAAATTGGGAAGTTAGATTTAGCGATATCAGGCGGCTGCCTGATCGCTTACCAGCCGGCCACGCAATGAGTTAGGAAGCGCTTCTGTAATCACCACGTCGACAAACTGGCCAATGAGCGACTCACTACCATCGAAATTCACCCAGCGCATGTTTTCAGTCTTGCCTGCAACCTGATGCGAGTCTTTCTTTGACGTTTTTTCGATCAGCACGCGTTGCGTTGTACCAACCATGCCTTTGCTGATCTCAAGCGCCTGTTGGTTGATCCGCGCTTGCAGTATCTGCAGCCGTTGCTTTTTCACGTCCATTGGCGTGTCGTCAGCGAGGCTTGCAGCCGGAGTACCCGGTCGGGCGCTGTATATGAAACTGAACGACTGATCGAAACCGATATCGACAATCAAATTCATCAGCTGCTCAAAGTCATCGTCGGTCTCGCCGGGGAATCCAACGATGAAGTCGGATGACAAGGAGATGTCGGGACGCACTTCTCGGAGCCTGCGAATCTTCTGCTTGTACTCGAGAATAGTGTGGCCGCGCTTCATGCGCGCAAGGACGCGGTCGGATCCGTGCTGCACTGGAAGGTGTAAATAATTGGCCAGCTTCGGTACCTCAGCATAAGCCTGAATCAAGCTGTCGGTGAATTCCACCGGGTGCGACGTCGTGAAGCGAATTCGCTCAATACTCTCAATGGCCGCAACGTAATAAATGAGCGTCGCCAAATCGGCGATCTGATCGTCGTGCATCGGCCCCCGGTACGCATTGACGTTTTGCCCGAGTAAATTAATCTCGCTTACGCGCTGCCCGGCGAGATTGACGCACTCGGCAATTACGTCATCGAATGGCCGGCTAATTTCCTCGCCACGCGTATACGGTACTACGCAAAAACTGCAGTACTTGCTGCAACCTTCCATGACCGAAACGAAGGCTGTGGGACCTTCTGCTCGCGGAGCCGGAAGCCGATCAAACTTTTCAATCTCGGGAAAAGAAATGTCGACAACCGAATCATTCCTGGCACGTGCATCCTCGATCAGCTCAGGCAGGCGGTGCAGTGTCTGCGGCCCGAAAACGACGTCGACGAACGGGGCCCGTTTCGTGATGCCCTCGCCTTCCTGGCTCGCGACGCAACCGCCCACGCCAATCATGACGCCCGGACGTTTTTCCTTGAGCGGACGCCAACGGCCCAATTCAGAGAAAACTTTTTCCTGGGCTTTCTCACGTATCGAGCAGGTATTGACGAGCAGCAGGTCCGCCTCGTCGGCGTTGCTGGTGAGTTCGAAACCATGCGACTCGCGCAATACGTCCGCCATCTTGTCCGAGTCATACTCGTTCATCTGGCAGCCCATCGTTTTAATGTAGAGCTTTTTGGTCACGTGACTCTCATGAAAAATGGGGTCAAAAATGGGGTCAGACCCTATTTTGAGAATCTAAAAATAGGGTCTGACCCCATTTTCTAGAACGGGATGTCGTCGTCGAAGTCATCGGGACCGGCCTGGGGAGGCGCACTCGGCGCAGAAGAATCCTGACCGGAACTCATCGGTGCTGAGCCTCCACCACCACCTGCACCACCACGTCCGCCGAGCATCTGCATTTCGTCTGCGACGATTTCGGTGGTCCAGCGATCCTGGCCGTTCTTGTCCTGCCATTTGCGCGTACGCAATTTACCCTCGATGTAAACCTGCGAACCTTTGCGCAAATACTCTGCCGCGATCTCAGCGAGACGATTGAACATCGCGACTTTGTGCCATTCAGTACGGTCTTTCTGTTCGCCCGTTGCCTTGTCTTTCCAACTCTCGTTGGTAGCAACTGTGAGATTGGTCACCGCCGAGCCGCTGGGCATATAGCGTGTCTCAGGATCGCCACCGAGATTGCCGACGATGATGACTTTGTTAATTCCGCGGGCCATAGCAGGTCCCCTGTCAGGTGTTGTAGTGTTGTCATGCTCACCAGCCTGCGGCCAGTGAGGGTCGACTATTGTAGAGCCTGAGGGGCCAATTACCAGCCCAGTTTTTGGGAATTCGTGACAGTTTACGTTTGGGAATCGCCCGTACGTCTTGATCCCCCTTGACGGGAACGGGCTCCAACAGCCAGCCAGATGGCGGCCAGCAACGCACAGACGAAAAACACGTCTGCGGGGCGCCCGGCTGCCAGGAAACGACCGCCGATCAACCCCCCGATGAATGCCCCCAGGAACTGGGCACTTGAGAATACGCCGAGCGACGCGCCGCGAATTTCGCCGTCAGCTAGAAGCGATAGCCGGGCCGGTAGCCCGGCCTCGAGAAAATTGAAGCCCGCAAAAAATACGACCAACGCCAAAAATACCGGCACGACCGCGACACCGCCGAAGGACAACATCAGCTCTCCCACGAACAATAACGTGACTGCAATGCCGATTGTCACCGCCTTGCCCTTGCGCTCGTCACTCAAGATTAATGGCACCGTCCCCAGCAGAGATACCAGCAACGCACCAACGTACATCTTCCAATGATCCGTTACAGGCAGTTGCAGGCGGTTGGCCAGCAGGAATGGCAGCGCGACGAAACTCGCCGTCAGAATCGCGTGCAACAGAAGAACATAGAGATCGAGCCACAGCAGATCTGGTCGAAACGCCGGCAGGATATTCCAGCTCGACCGCGTTTCCGGGCGCTCTATGGAATCGGGTAGGCCTTTGAGCAATACGCCGGCGATCACGGCAAGCAGTGCGCCGAACCAGAACAAGGCAGCAACCCCAAATTTCGCACCAATGATTGGCCCGATAATCAGGGCGATGATGAACGATAAGCCGATGCCGATGCCGAAGAAGGCCATCGATCGGGTCCGCACTTCCTCGCGGGTTGCATCAGCGATGAGCGCGGTCAGCGTTGCTGAAATAGCGCCCGCACCCTGTAAGAGTCTGCCCGCAATCACACTCCAGATCGTGTCGCCGACCGCAGCAACAATGCTGCCAGCGGCAAAAATAATCAGTCCGCCCACAATTACCGGGACCCGGCCAATGCGATCCGATAGCGCACCCAGCGGTATTTGCAGACCTGCCTGCGTCAGGCCATAGGCGCCTACAGCCAGCCCGATCAGAAGCGGTGTCGCACCCTCGAGCTCCGCGGCATACAGGGACAGGACCGGGAGCAGCGCAAACAACCCGAACATACGCAGCATCGCGATGACTGCGACGACGCTAACCGCGCGTTTTTCAGCAGGCAGCATCGCGGCAATTGGCGTGGCAGAGTCTGTATTCATTGCAGGAGGTTTTGCGCAGAAGTCGAAGGGCGGCGTATATTAGCAGGTTGGTCGGCGTTTACTGATACCCAAATGAAATCCATAGACATTCGCGGCGCGAGAACACACAACCTCTGCAATCTCGATCTGAGCTTGCCGCGGGACAAACTAATCGTATTCACCGGCCTTTCGGGCTCCGGCAAGTCCTCACTCGCATTCGATACAATTTATGCTGAGGGACAGCGTCGCTACGTCGAGTCGTTGTCGGCCTATGCGCGGCAATTCCTATCGATGATGGAAAAACCGGACGTCGACCATATCGATGGCTTGTCGCCCGCAATCTCGATTGAGCAAAAATCGACCTCACACAACCCCCGCTCGACCGTGGGCACGGTCACCGAGATTTATGACTACCTGCGGCTGCTGTACGCGCGCGCTGGCATACCGCGCTGCCCGGATCACGACACGGACCTCGAGGCACAGACCGTAAGCCAGATGGTCGACCAGGTACTCGCTATGCCGGAAGGCACACGACTCATGCTGCTCGCGCCGGTCGTCGCCGACCGCAAGGGCGAGCATGTGCAGCTCATGCAAGACCTCATGGCGCAAGGCTTTATTCGTGCACGAATTGACGGCGAAGTGTACGAACTCGACCAGCCGCCCGATCTCGACCTGAGGAGGAAGCATCGCATCGATGCAATCGTCGATCGCTTCAAAGTCAAAGAAGAAATTCGCCAGCGGCTCGCTGAGTCATTTGAGACGGCCCTGCGGCTAGCGGACGGCGTCGCCCGCATCGCCTTCATGGATGATGCGGATGCGGAGGAGCTGATTTTCTCTGATCGCTTCGCCTGCAACATATGCGGCTATAGTCTGACCGAACTCGAGCCACGCCTGTTCTCTTTCAACAACCCGTCTGGCGCCTGCCCGGGCTGCGACGGCTTGGGTGTTAAACAATATTTCGATCCGGAGCGGGTGGTCGTGAATGCAGATCTGCCATTGGCCGGAGGCGCAATTCGCGGCTGGGATCGAAAAACGACCTACTACTACCAAATGATTCAGAGCCTGGCAGCGCACTACGACTTCGATCTCGAGACACCGTTTAACAATCTAAGCAAGAAACTACGGGACATCGTCTTGTTTGGCAGCGGCGGTGAAAAAATCGAGTTCTACTACGAAAACTCACGCGGCATGCAGATCAAAAAACGCCATCGCTTTGAAGGCGTGATTCCGAATCTCGAGCGGCGTTTTCGTGAAACAGAATCGGGTGCTGTACGTGAAGAACTTACAAAGTTCCTGAATAGCCAGCATTGCCCCGACTGCGGCGGCACGCGATTGAATCGCGCCGCTCGACACGTTTTCGTTCTCGACTTGTCCTTGCCGGAAATTTCCAACATGTCCGTCGGTCATGCGCGCAAATTCTTCGAGACACTCAAACTCCAAGGCTGGCGTGCAACAATTGCCGAGAAGATCGTCAAGGAGATCAGCGCACGACTCGGTTTCCTCAGCGATGTTGGCCTTGATTACCTGTCACTCGATCGCAGTGCTGAAACGCTTTCAGGCGGCGAGGCGCAGCGCATTCGCCTCGCGAGCCAGATCGGTTCGGGCCTGGTCGGAGTCATGTACATCCTCGACGAACCGTCGATCGGTCTGCACCAACGCGACAATCGACGCTTGCTGGGTACGCTCACGCATCTGCGCGACATTGGCAACACCGTCATCGTCGTCGAGCACGACGAAGAAGCAATACTCGCCGCGGACCATGTCGTCGACCTTGGCCCCGGCGCTGGCGTTCGCGGTGGTAGGATCGTTGTTGCGGGCACGCCTGAGGAAGTGCAGAACAGCTCCGAGTCTCTGACCGGACAATATTTGTCCGGCAAGCGCAGCATTCCTGTACCGGAAAAACGCGTGAAGTATGACAAGCAACGTGAGATCACGATCGTTGGCGCGGCCGGCAACAATTTGAAAGACATTGACGCATCGATTCCTGCAGGCCTGATGACCTGTATAACAGGCGTATCCGGATCGGGAAAATCAACTCTCGTCAACGACACTTTATACAAAGCCGTTGCAGACCTGCTCAACAAGAGCAATCGTAACCCCGCGCCGCATAAGGAAATTACGGGCCTTGAGCTCATCGATCGTGTCATCGACATCAGCCAGAGCCCTATCGGCCGAACACCGCGATCCAACCCCGCGACCTACAGCGGGCTGTTTACGCCGATTCGTGAGCTGTTTGCCGGCACCCAGGAGTCGCGGTCGCGCGGCTACATGCCCGGACGATTCAGCTTCAACGTCAAGGGCGGTCGCTGCGAAGCTTGCCAGGGTGACGGCGTTATCAAAGTGGAGATGCACTTTCTGCCGGATGTGTACGTGCCGTGTGACGTTTGTCGTGGCAAACGCTACAACCGCGAAACGCTGGAGATTCGATACAAGGGAAAGAACATCCACGAGGTGCTCGACATGACAGTCGAAGATGCGGCCGGTTTTTTTCAGAACGTTCCTGTCGTCTTCAAGAAACTGAGCACTTTAATGGACGTCGGCCTGACGTATGTCCGCCTCGGGCAGAATGCGACGACCCTGTCTGGCGGTGAAGCACAACGCGTAAAACTCGCGAAGGAGCTGTCCAAGCGCGATACCGGCAATACCTTGTACATTCTCGACGAGCCAACGACCGGCCTGCACTTTCATGACATCGAACTATTGCTGGGCGTGCTGCACCGATTACGCGACCACGGCAACACGGTCGTCGTCATAGAGCACAATCTCGATGTGATCAAGACAGCCGACTGGATTATCGACCTGGGTCCCGAGGGCGGCGACGGTGGTGGGGAGATTATCGCCGCAGGCACGCCAGAAGATGTCGCCGCCAACAAGCGCTCGTTTACCGGTGAGTATCTGAAACCACTCGTAGGAGCTCGCCCCAGCGAGCGACGCGCGACAAACTAGAATCGCCCGCTAGTTTATCCCGTTTAGGGGAGGCGGGCTCCTACAGCCGATCTACCGAGATGATCTTCACCGGCTCTTCGAGAATCTGCCCGGCCATGTAAGCCGACTCAGTTGGCGAGTCCGCCGGTTGCGTATGGATCGCCTTAACCACATCCATGCCGTTGATCACGCGCCCAAAAACGGCGAAACCCTGCCCGTCCGGGTTACGCGTCGCGCCAAAATCCAATGCTGGCTGATCGCCAATACAGATAAAGAGCTCTGTGGATGCAGTACCGACATCGGCACGCGCCATGGACACCGCGCCGTCGACGTGTAGCAGACCTGTGTCGGCTGTTGTTTCGTGAGCAATAGGAGAAAACGGACTTTCAGCATCGCCAAGCCCCCCCTGGATGACTGATATTATTGGGCTGCCATTATCATTTTCAGGTGAGACCGCGCGGTAGAACGAACCGCCGTCCATGTGGCCACCATCAACAAGTCGCAGGAAATTGGATGCCGTAATCGGCGCCGCGTCTGTGTAGACCTCCATCTCAATGACACCGAGATTCGTCGTCATTTCGACACGAACTGTCGCGGCCTCATCGGCACTCAACGCAACAGTGCTCAGGAAAAGTGACGACAGGGCGATCACAAATTTCTGTAGTTTTCTCATTGATTGCATTCCTCGAAATGTTTATTGATTGCTGCTGCAAACCGGCCCGCGGCGCCATCGCCGGTACGTAAATAAAGTGAAGGTTCGATCATCTCCACGAGCAGGAAGTTGCCCGGATCGGTCATCGTTAAATAGGCGCAGCGCTTCACGCCAGTGTGCGCAACTGTCGATCGTGCCAACTACCCAACACCACCAGCGCGAGAATCGCACCGAACAACGCCCAGGCCATGTCCGACTGCGTGTCCCAGACATAACCTTGCGTCCCAAGAAAGGCGTCTGCCGCTTCTGCCGATAACAGAGCGACCCACCACTCGATCAGCTCGTAAATGGCGGAGATGGCGAGGCAAAGACAGACGATCAGAAAATTCCGCCAACTCGGAAAATTGATCACGTTCAATCGAATCAGAATTTCCCGGGCTACGATCGCTGGAATAAACCCCTGCGCAAAGTGGCCGAGCTTGTCGTAGTTATTGCGTGATTGATCGAATGCGTCGCGAACCCACTCGCCAAGCGGCACCTCGGCGTATGTGTAATGTCCGCCAACAACGAGGATGATGCAGTGAACAAGTATCAGGACATACGTTAATCGGGTTAGCGGAAAGCGCTCCCGTGTAAACCAAAGTGCGGCTGCTGCGACCAACGCCGGCGTGACTTCGAGCCACCACGTTGCGTAATCGTGTGGACCTATTCCCGACCACACCAGCACGACAAGAAAAGTGGTTATCCAGGCTACCTGTAGCTTATTCATTGGAAACCCCGTAGGAGCGCCCATGGGCGCAAATCAATAATGTGGAGGTCGTTCATCCTGTGGCCCATCGCCCGGCGTCCCCTCACTAACTGACCTGATTCGTTCCACCAGGGAACTACACAGCTCTTCGAGCTGCATGATTTTGGCTTGTTGTTTCGTGACTACATCGTCCAGGTCAGTCAGTAACTGTTCCTGATGTGCCAGTTTGACCTCTATGTCGACCAGTCTGTCCTCGCTCATACTCACTCCTCTTTTGAAAACAGTATCGCCCGCCGGGGCGGGCTCCTACAATAGCCACATGTCTTTAATTCGTTTCGATCAAGTCACGCTCGCATTCGGCGATCACGTCATTCTGCGCGATGCCGATCTGGCTATCGAGCCAGGGGAACGCGTGTGTCTGATCGGCCGAAACGGTGCAGGTAAGTCGACCACTCTGCATCTCATTAGCGGAGAGCTTGATTACGATCGCGGCGAAATTGTTCGTAGCAGCAACCTGGTCGTCAGTGAGCTTGCACAATCACTACCGGATGCCCTCGACCATCCTGTAAGCGATGTTGTCCGGTCCGGTCTTGTCGACATTGAGAAGTTACTCGACAAATACAAAGAACAATCAGCGCTCGAACTTGATAAACATGGTTTAAGAGAACTCGAAGCGCTGCACGCCAAAATCGATGCGCACGACGGCTGGCATATCGAACAGCGCGTCGAGGAAACAATTTCGGATCTCGATATTCCGGCCGGCAAAAAGATGAATGAACTTTCGGGTGGCTGGCGCCGGCGCGTCGCCCTCGCAAGGGCACTCGTGCAAAGACCAGATTTGTTATTACTTGACGAACCAACCAACCATCTCGATATAGCTACGATTAAATGGCTGGAGGACCGTATTTATTCCTATCCCGGGGCCGTGCTCTTTATTACTCACGACCGCGCCTTCTTGCAACGACTTGCGACACGTATCGTCGAGATCGATCGAACCAAGCTCACGAGCTGGCCTGGCGATTACCAGAACTTCTTGATTCGAAAGGAAAAAGTGACGCAGGACGAACAGACGGCGAATGCGCGTTTTGACAAGAAACTGGGGCAGGAAGAAGAATGGATTCGGCAAGGCATCAAGGCGCGACGTACGCGCAATGAAGGCCGAGCACGTGCGCTGGTGAAAATGCGCGAAGAGCGCGTCAAGCGCATAAAGCCCGATTCGCACGCACGGATTTACATTGAGGAAGCCGAACAGTCAGGCCGTAAGGTCATTCGCGCCCGTAACGTCAGCTATCGCTATGACGACGCGCCGTTGATCGATAACTTTTCGATCAAGATCATGCGCGGTGATCGAATTGGCCTGATCGGCAACAATGGCGTTGGCAAAACGACGTTGTTGCGCCTGCTACTGGGTGAGCTACAGCCGCAGACCGGAACGATCAAACACGGCACTAATCTTGAAGTTGGCTATTTCGATCAACTGCGGCAGACCCTCGACCTCGAAAAATCCGTCGCCTACAACGTCGGCGAGGGTCGTACCTACATCAAATTGAATGGCAAAGATCGGCATGTCGTTGGCTACCTGAAGGGCTTTCTGTTTGGTCCGAAACGATCGATGATGCCGGTGAAAGCTCTATCGGGCGGCGAGCGAAATCGCGTTATTCTCGCCAAGCTGTTCACGCGTCCTGCGAATCTGCTGGTGCTCGACGAACCGACCAACGATCTCGATATTGAGACACTTGAGGTTCTGGAAGCCAAACTCTGCGAGTTCGCTGGTACGCTGATCGTGGTGAGTCACGATCGTGAGTTTCTCGACAATGTTGTAACCAGCACTGTTGTTTTTGAAAAAGACGGTGGGATTCAGCAGTACGTGGGCGGCTACAAGGACTGGTTACGGCAAGGTCAGCAACTCGCAGAAACAGACAGCCCATTCGCTGCAGCCGAACGCAAACAGGAGGCAGCAGCAAGACGCAAGGCCCGAGCACCGACCAAACTCAGCTACAAGGACCAGCGAGAGCTCGATCAACTACCGTCGGAAATAGCATCCATCGAGACGCAAATCGCCACATTGCAGACAATTGTCGCCGGCCCGGATTTCTATTCACAGGACCGGGTGACGGTTCAGGAGAAGCTCAGGGAGCTTGCCGACACCGAATCAACATTGGAGCAACACATTGAGCGTTGGTCCGAGCTTGAGCTTCTTCGGGAGAGCTACCGCTAGATCGCTTGCATGAGCAACGCAACACTGCACAACCAGCTAACGGCAAATGACAGTGTTCGCACCCAGGGAATTCCGGCTGCGTAGACAATGTAGTGCAGCAGACGAGCCCAGAAATAGACTTCGCAGGCCAATACTGTTGTTTCGTTGCTGATACCTGCCGCGTTCAGCACCAGAACCAGCGTCGCGAAGACGACCAGGTTTTCGACCGCATTGTAATGCGCCGCCTTCATCCGTACGGCCCACGGCGCGACAGATTTCGGATTTTCGGGATAACCGACCGCATCGATAAGGCCACGCACCATAATCGTATTGAGTATGTACGGTATCCACATCGCGGCAGATAACGCCACTACCCATATCAGACTGCTTAGCTCACTCGTCATTTTCTACTCCTTAATTTTTCTTCTTGTTGCTGCGCTACATCGCCGGCATCGTTTCCGCAAAATAACGATCGAACGCTCGGTGCACGATTTGCGGAGAGATACCTATCGCCTCAACGGCCTGACTAAATTTCTCCATCTCCGCGACCTCTCTTCGGCCATCGGCGGCGATGACTTTGAGTGCCATCACAGCGATGTCTTCCTTGTCGGCGTCGGAAAGCGTCGGGCCGAGCTCTGTAAGTATTTGAGCAAGATCGGGTTTTTCGGCCAACTCGGCGATGGCCCGGGTTAGAAGCTCGAGCGACTCGGCGCCCTGCATATGAAAGTGATCTTCAATCAGTTCGATCATTTTCGCCGACTCTTCCGGCGTGATCGTACCGTCGCCGCGCGCAATAAAAATCAGCATTGCAGCGACCAGGAACTTCGAATCGTAACTCTCGGTGCCGTCCCTCGTTTCGATGACGAGCGTCGTACCCCTAAGGCGTTTCGTTCTAATCGTATCGCTCATCAACCTGTCACTTGACGTTGTAACGTATACGCATGAGTTTCACCGATTCGCAAATGAGGTTCTCGAGAACATCTCGTCAACATCTTCAAGATTGTTCAGATACTAGCAGGACTTGCCAGTCTTGTACTTGCCGAGTTTCTTCATTCCGTCGCGGACTCATAGTACCCCTGAAGCCGGCCTATTACCTCAATGTGAGGTGCCGAACAGGCGGTCTCCCGCGTCGCCAAGACCTGGAACGATGTATTTGTTGTCGTCGAGCTTTTCGTCAATCGATGCCGTGTAGACCGGAACATCCGGGTGAGCGTCCTCCACGAAAGCGAGTCCCTCCCCGCAAGTCACAATGCAAATGACAACTATTTGCCCCGCACCGGACTTCTTTAACAGGTCGATCGCGGCTATTGTCGAACCACCGGTTGCCAGCATCGGATCGATAATGATGCACGTCCCACCTTTCGTCTGTGGCGGGAATCGCTGGTAATAGCTCACGGGTTGCTTGGTCTCTTCATCGCGATACAGGCCGACGAATCCAACCCGTGCTGTCGGCACGAGTTCGAGTATTCCCTCGAGCATACCGATGCCGGCACGCAGTATTGGCACAACGACGAGGTCCGTGTCGATTTTGTTACACGCTGCCACCGCCAGCGGCGTTTGCACTTCGACTTTCCGGGTCTTTATGTTCTTGAGTGCCTCATAACACAAGAATGCCGTGATCTCTGTGGCAAGCTCACGAAAACGTTTATGCCCGGTATCGACATCTCGAATGATCGCGAGCTTATGCTGCACACATGGGTGATCGATTTGTTCGTGCATTATTTCTGCTCCATTATTCTGCTAGTTATTCTTTGTCTGACCATATCGCAAATTCAGTTCCAACCGGATCGACAAAGTGAAAGCGCCGCCCGCCGGGAAAATCGAAGATGTCCTGGCTGATCGTTGCACCAAGTTCTTTGACGCGCTCCCGGTCCCGCTCCAGGTTTTCACTATAGAAAATGAGCAGTACGCCGGTTGCCGGCGCGGCTTCTTCTGCCCGCCGCAGGCCACAGTCCATGCGGCCGTCACTAAAACTGCAATAGTCCGCACCCCATTCCTGAAATGACCAGCCGAATAACTCCGAGAAAAATTCGCGGGTTTTGACGAGATCAGTCACTGGAATCTCGACGTAATCGATTCGCCCTTCTTCACGCATTGCTATTCCTCCTTATTCCTGCGCAGACGCTCGAGGTTCTCCGGCGTCCAGATCGTTTTCGGGTCATAAAACTGTGCAAACGATGGAACGTCCCCGGGCAACTCGAGCCACGGCATTTTTGACTGTGTCCAGATATGTACATCAGGCGTGACCGACGCTGGATCGTTGAGCGTCGATGCTCGTACATAACGACAGTTAGCAGGTGAGACGTGATAACGGCTCCAAAGAGCAGTGCCACAATCGCCGCAAAACCAGGTTTCGCACGGCTGGCCGCTTTCTCCACTGTTTAACATGATTGTCCGCAACTCGCCGGAGGTAACAACAACATTGTCGGCCTCGCTACAGATGTTGACGGCAAATGGGCCGCCCCCCATATGGCGGCATGCTGTGCAATGACACGCATGCACGATCATGGGGCTGCCGTGAAGCTCATAGCGGACCTTGCCGCAGGCACAAGCACCCTCTTTGTGATTTACCGCCATTGTCATTCTCCGGATGTCATCGGCTCAGGTAAACGTGTTGCTAACCCAGACGCCGATAAGATGGGACAGCACGACGACAATAATCGCGATACCGACGTGTTCAGCAATGATCAGAACGGGCGAGGCCTTTTGCGCTCGCGCCAGAAAAAAGCTCAACACAACGATAACCAGCATGCCCCAGAACAATGATGCGACCACTGCCTGATCCAGCGGCAGCAGCAATAATGGAATGGCAAAACTAAGAGCAAAAACGAATTTGTTTACGAAGGTCGAAATTGTCGCGGACCAGATATGATGCGTCGTCGCTTCTGGATCCGCTTCCTCCGCGAGGTGGATACCAAGGGCGTCCGACATGGCATCTGCGACGGCGATAACGAATATCCCACCGAGAACCGCTACTACCGAGTGGGTGCCGGCATTTAGCCCGGTGATCAGGCCGATGGTCGTGATAACGCCCGACGTCGCACCAAAATACAGGCCCGTCCTCGCGCCGTCAGTCTTCAAAAACTTCATTCCGATCTCGCTCTAGTCGGTCAACTGCATACCATAGATGCAGACCTCGTCATCATCGTCCGGCATCCGGTGCATTCTCTCAAACTCAAGACCCAATTTCCTGATCAGGCTGATCGATGCGGCATTATTCGGAGAAATCAGGGCAATCAGGCGCTTAAGCGCCAAATCAGATCGGGCATGTTCAATAACAGCGGCTGACGCCTCGAACGCGATACCTTTGCCGCGGTGCTCCGGCAGTATCGCATAGCCGATGTCCGGATCGTCGAGACTATCTCGCCGAAACAGACCACACAGGCCAATCGCGGTATCGCAGTCCCTGAGCGCAACGCGATACGGCCCGTAACCGTAAGTCTCATACAAATGCATAGCGCCCTTTTCCATAGCTTCTTGCGCCTGCTCGACCGTACGGATTCCGCGATCAGCCACGTAGCGGATGAAGCCTGGATCGTTCCAGATAGCCAACATCAGCCCGGCGTCGTCAAGGTTCAAGCGGCGCATTTTCAGGCGTTTGGTTTGTAGCGAGAAGGTCTGGCTCATTTGCTTGCGTTACGGCACGCCATCAAAGAAATCGACAAACCCTGTCTCAAGTGAATACTCAGCGCCTACAATTACCAGACCTTCATCGCGCTCCAGGTCTTCGAGAATTCGCGACCCGTGACGCATGTGCTGAACAGACGCTTTTATGTTCGCGCGCACTGCCTGATCGATGACGGCGTCCGGGTCATCACCGAGTCCTTGCGCCAACAATGGCTCCACTGAGGGCCGAACGAAATCAACGATAGACTTCAGATTACGTGATCGATTCTCACTCGCCTCCTGCAGTTGCTGCAGCGTTTCCTCGATAGCTCCACAGTGCGAATGCCCGAGTACGACGACGAGACGAGTGCCAAATTTCGTCGCGGCAAATTCCACGCTACCGATTTGCGATGGGGCGACAATATTTCCGGCGACGCGAATTACGAACAGATCTCCAAGCCCCTGATCAAAAACGATTTCGGCCGGTACGCGAGAGTCCGAGCACCCCAGAATAATCGCAAATGGCTCCTGACCGCCAACAACTTCAGCCGGCCTGGTATTGATCCGACCGCTGCCAGAATTTACATTCGACGCAAAGCGACGATTACCATCGCGAAGTCGCTCCAATGCATCTACGGCAGACACCATACGTCGACCCCTATCGTGGGACTTCGAGCCCGTGACCGTGCGGACCTATCTCTCGGCGCCATAGAGCAATCGCAAATATGAAAGCACTCGAGGCCAGTGCGGCGAAGAAGATCAGCATCGGCGTATATCCAGCAGGGTTCTCAATCCCTGCGCCCGCCCGATCGTTCAGCATGCCCGCAATCATGTTCGCGGCGGCAACCCCAATCGCCTGCACCATGAACATCAACCCGTAGGCCGTGCCCAGCTGGTGTTTTTTCACGAGCTTGACGACCGAAGGCCACAGTATTGCCGGTATCAGCGAAAAACTGACGCCCAGCAGAGCAGTCGTAAGCCACAGGCCCCATTCCTCGGACATCAAACCCAGGAAAGACAACGGCAACAGCAATGAACCGACCACCATCTGTTTGCCGCGGTGGCCGAATCTGTCGGCCGTCCAGCCGAATAACGGCGTGAAAAATATTGCCGCCAGAAAAACGTAGCTATTGAGCGTAGCCGCCTGTTCGAGGCTCTGCCCGTGCGCGTCCTGAAAATACTTGATCGCGAAAGTGCTGCGGAACGGAAAAATGACCGAGTAGAACAGGACATTCAGAATCGTGATGTACCAGAACGAACGATTGAAATGAAAGATGTCCCGCAGGCTGATCTTTTCCTCTGTTACCGGATCCGCACCAACAACGACAAGGCCGAGATGCCGCGGCTTGTCGACCTGCTTGTAGGCCAGCGCGCAGAGATAGCTCATACCGGCCAGAGTCGCTGCCAGAATCATCGGCCCCTGCCAACCCTGGTCGTACAAATTCCCTGCCCACACCGGAGAAAGATCAGCTGCATACGAGCCCATGCGGCCAATACTCAAATTGACCGCCATCGCCAGGCCAACGACATTGCGCCCAAACCAGATTCCCAGGGCGGCGGAAGCGGCAACCAACATCGTCTCCGAACCGATGCCGAACAGGAATCGACCGATGACCATCGGCAGGTACTCACCCCAGGCCGCGGTCAGGGATATTCCCAGGAAACACAGACCAGCGGTCCACACGGCAATACGACCGGTGCCGAACTTATCGACCAACAGTCCGCCGATCAACACCAGAAAAATGTTGGGAAGACTATAGATGGCGTTTAAGGATCCGATTTGGGTACTGCTGAAACCCAGTTCGCTACTTAGCTGGCTCGCCAGCGGCGCGACGGCATCGTAGGCGTAGTAGTTGCCGAAAGTCAGCAGGCTCAGAGTGGCGAGCACCCACCACTTGGCAGAAGAAGGTGCGGCAACGGGATTCGTCTGATTCATCCGAGGCTGCGAATTCCAATTGCGTCGCGAATCTGCGCCATGTAGGGCACCGCAATCTCGCGTGCGCGCACTGCGCCTTTCTGCAGTTCAACCTCGACGATTGCGGGGTCGGCGATCAAGCGCTCATACTCTTCGCGCGCTGGTTTGATTTGTTCGTTGATGGTCTCGAACAACAGCTGTTTCATCTCACCCCAGGCGATGCCATCGGCATAACGCCGTGCAATTTCTGTGCTTTCCTCGGCCGTGGCGAAGGCTTTGTAGATGTCGAATAGCGTGCTGTCCTCTGTATCTTTGGGCTCACCCGGTTCCAGGCTATTCGTCTTGATCTTCATGATGAGTTTTCTGAGACGTTTCTCGTCGGCGAACAGTGGAATCGTATTGTTGTAGCTCTTCGACATCTTGCGGCCGTCGAGACCTTTCAGCACGGCCGTGTCCTCGCCAATAACCGCCTCGGGCAGAATAAACGTCTCACCATAGTGATGATTGAATCGCTGCGCGATATCGCGCGCCATTTCCACATGTTGCTTTTGATCCTGGCCGACCGGTACCTTGGTCGACTTGAACATCAGGATGTCTGCAGCCATCAGAATCGGATAGCTGTATAGAGCCATCGTGACGCCTTTGTCCGGGTCCTTGCCGCCACCTGCAACATTCGCATCGACAGCTGCTTTATACGAATGTGCGCGATTCATAAGCCCTTTGGCCGTCATGCCCGTCAGAATCCAGGTCAGCTCAAGAATCTCCGGGACATCGGACTGCCGGTAAAAGTAGGCGTGCTCGGCATCAAGACCCAAAGCCAACCATGCTGCCGCGATTTCCAGGGTCGACTGGACAATCTTGTCCGGGTCCTCGTTCTTCGCCAGCGAATGGTAATCCGCAAGAAAGTAGAAGTGCTGCGTAGAGAGATCTTTGCTGGCAGCAATTCCGGGCCCGATCGCACCTACATAATTGCCGATGTGCGGCGTGCCCGTCGTTGTAATACCAGTAAGGTAGATGTCCTGGCTCATTATTATTAGTAGCCTGCCGCCTGTCCGTCTTTGCGTACTTCGGAGGCGCCATAATACACACCTTCATTGGCATCCCGCATGATCGCCTGGTATCCGCCGAACGAACCATCACTCTTGCCCAGTATGTGGCCCAACGCTTCAAGCGCATCACGCGTAGCCTGGCTGAACTCGCTCTCGAGATGCAGCACACCACCGTCGGTCATCACCGAGCCAGTCGGTTGCGATGAGCCCTTGTGATTGATACGCGCCGCATCACCGGCCTCCTGCAGGTTCATGCCGAAGTCCACCATGTTGACGATGACCTGTGCGTGTCCCTGCGGCTGCATTGCACCGCCCATCAAGCCGAAGCTGATTAGCGGCTTGCCATCTTGCATGACGAACGCCGGGATAATCGTGTGAAACGGCCGTTTGCCAGGCTCAAGAACGTTCGCATGACCTTCCTCCAAAGCAAACAATTCTGCGCGATCCTGCAAGATGAAGCCGAGTTCGCCAGGCGTCATCCCCGACCCCATACCGCGGTAATTGCTTTGAATGAGCGACACCATGTTGCCTTGCTCATCCGCAACCGTCAGATATATCGTGTCACCGCTCTCCAGTGTTGCGTCGCCGGCGGTCAGTGACATTGCCGCACGTTCCGGTGATATCAGTTTGCGGCGCTCATTTGCGTAGTCCTTTGAGATGAGCGTGGCCACAGGAACATCAACAAAATCCATGTCAGCGTAGTACCTGGCGCGATCTTCGAATGCGAGTTTCTTTGCTTCCACCAGCGTGTGCAGGTACTCGGGGCTGGCAAATCCCATTGACTTGATATCGTAGCCTTCGAGTATGTTCAGAATCTGCAGTGCAGCAATGCCCTGTCCACTCGGTGGCAACTCATACACGTCCCAACCACGGTAATTTGTCGATACCGGAGTCACCCACTCGGACGTGTGCGTCGCGAGATCTTCGTAACGCAGCAAGCCTCCCTGCTCCGTCATATAGGAATCGATACGTCGCGCGATATCGCCCTTATAGAAGGCATCGCGACCACCCTCAGCGATCGCCTCAAGAGTATTGGCCAGACGCGGATTCTTGAACACCTGACCTTTTTTCGGAACATGACCGTCGACTACCATGTAGGTTTCGGCAAAGCCCGGGTAATCTCCGAGGCGTTTTTCGTACACCGCCATCAGGTCCGCGATGTATTCAGAAACAGGAAAACCTTCGCGGGCATAGGCAATCGTCGGCGCCAGCAGTCGTTGCATCGGCAGCTTGCCAAAGCGACCATGCAATTCGAACCAGCCGTCAACAGCGCCCGGCACGCTCACAGGCAGTGGGCCGTACGGCGGAATCTTGTCTATGCCGTGCTCTTTGAAATACTCGAGGGTCATCAACGCCGGTGCGCGCCCGGACGCGTTCAGGCCGACCAGTTCCTCTTTGTCGGCGTTCCAGACGATGGCAAACAGGTCACCGCCCATGCCGTTTCCGGTCGGCTCCATCAAGCCAAGTGCCGCGTTGGCGGCGATTGCGGCGTCGACCGCATGGCCTCCTGCCTTCAGAATGTCGAGCGCAATCTGGGTAACCAGCGGCTGGCTGGTTGCAGCCATTGCATGTGGTGCGATCACTTCCGACCGCGACGCGAAGTGCCGCCCGGTTGGGCGGTCATAGCCCGGTTCGGATTCGGCCATTGCGATACCTCCAATCAGTATGAGGGTTAGGCCCGTCCACAATGCTCGAAGCCTGTTCATTGTCGTCCACCTATTGAGCAAGGGCGCCCATAATGCCTAGATTACCGGCCGAAAGAAACACGGTATTATGCCGTTCATGAGCGACGACTACAGTAATAAGAACAGCGAGCTCGGGAACCTGTACCCAGCACATATCAGGGAGGTCTGCGCGCGTCACGACCATGCACTCGAGAATTCCGGAGCCTCTCATGCGATTATTTTTTCGGGCTCGCCGAAAACGGTTTTTCTTGACGATTACGGCTATCCGTTCAAGGCAAATGCGCATTTCGTGAGTTGGGCGCCGCTGACGGCGCTGCCGCATTCGTACATCGTCTATACACCGGGCGAAATACCCCGACTGATCTATTTCCTGCCGCATGACTACTGGCATTCCGTACCGGACCAGCCGGATGGCTACTGGAGCAGCGCGTTCGACATTCGCATTGTGCATTCGGTCGACGACGTTGCAGTGCAGCTACCTGAAGATCGGGAAAAGTGCATTCTGATCGGAGAGCTCGACGACGCAACTCACGCGTTCGATATCGAGCGTATCAATCCGACGTCGGCGCTGAATATTCTGCACTTTGCCAGGGGTGTCAAGACGGAGTACGAGATCGCTTGCATGCGGCTCGCGTCGCGCCGTGGCGCCCGGGGGCACGTCGCGGCAGAAGCGGCTTTTCGAGACGGGCTGTCCGAATTCGAAATCCATCGCGCCTATTGCAAGGCCGTCAGTCACACGGATAACGAACTACCTTACGGCAATATCGTTGCGCTCAATGCGCACGGCGCTGTTCTGCATTACACCAACCTGGACAGAGAAGCGCCGCCGCAAACGCACTCATTCCTGATAGACGCAGGTGCCCAGGTGCATGGCTATGCGTCGGACATTACGCGCACCTATTCACACAGCGATACACGATTTGCGGAACTCATCAGTCGCATGGATGAAGTGCAACTCGGAATCGTCGCCAAACTGAGAGCCGGCATTGACTATAGCAATCTGCACGTCGAGGCACATCGCATGCTGGCCGGTGTTCTCGTCGCGGCAGGTATCGCTAAAGGCGATCCGGACACGCTGCTGGCTACAGGTGTTAGCGCAGCGTTTTTTCCGCACGGTCTGGGTCACCTGCTAGGTGTGCAAGTTCATGATGTCGGCGGTTTCATGGAAAATGATTCCGGCGCCTCGATCGATCCGCCCAGCAGGCACCCATTTCTGCGACTCACGCGTAAGCTGGAAGAGAATATGGTGCTCACGATCGAGCCCGGTATTTATATTATCGACATGTTGCTCGAGAATTTACGTGGCACACCGGCCGAGGGCCATGTCAATTGGGAAGGCGTCGACTGGATGCGACCATATGGCGGTATTCGGATCGAGGATGACGTGCGTATCACAGCAGATGCTTGTGAGAACCTGACACGCGATGCCTTTGCAGCGATTTAGTCTGCCGATTTTACCTGCGCTTTCAGAATACGCTTCACGCGCGCGCCCTTGCGCTCCAGCATTGGGCGTATCAGCCGGCCTAACCAGGGCAGTAAATAATTTACAGTTGTCAGAAAACCACTGAACGCCGGCATTGTTTTCTCGCACTGTTTATTGCCGCATAAATCGAGAATTACCTGCGCAACTTCCTCCGCGGTGCTAATCGGCTGTGAGAAGGTCAAATCGGAGACCATGTCTATATCTGACATGATAAAACCAGTATCGATCGGTCCCGGAGATACGATTCCTATTTTGATGCCACTGTCGCGCAGTTCTTCAAACATGGCGTATGTGAAAGCCCGCAAGCCGGACTTTGCTGCAGAATACGTCGCAGCGTTCGGCAACGGTGACCGGCCCGCCAGGGAACCAATATTGACAATAGCTCCACCGTCCGACTTCCGCAGATACGGAATGGCGATGCGGCTAAGCATGACGGGCGCTTTGAGATTTATGTCGATCATTCTGCCCAGATCGTCAGCACTGACGGACTCCGCCGGACCGCGCTCGTGAAAGCCGGCGTTGTTAACGAGAATGTCGACGTGACCGAATTCGAATTCCGTTTTCTTGAACAGGTTGACGCAGGCTTCCGCGTCCGCCACGTCCATTGCGAATATTTCGACGCGAGTCTTATCACGTAGTTCCTCGGCGACGGATTCGAGATTTTTTTTGCTGCGTGCCACCAGCATTAACTTGGCACCCGCATCGGCAAATTTGCGCGCGGTGGCCGCGCCAACGCCGGCCGAGCCACCCGTAATAATTACGGTTTTGTCCTTAAAAATCATCGGACAAGTCTAACAGGCCGTGCGAAATTAGAAGCCTAAATAGCCTTTGAGTTTTTTCCACAACGAAGATTCCCAACCATAGACTTCCAGAATCTCAGGGTCGAGAGTTGCCACCGGCATTGTCGTATCAGGCTGGATGGGCTCATTGGCTGCAACATCTTCAGGACGCATTTCGAGCTTGCCTGCCTTAGCATCCTTTGCTTCGGTCAGGCCGTCAACGGCCAAACTCAGATACGGCAGTACCTCGTCATCGACGATATCGTCGAGAAACACAGCGTCAGGGTCGAAGGCTTCCTTCGACAAGACGACGCAATCATCACCGGAAAAGCCTTTGTCGTTGCTAATCGTTCCAGTCCACTATGGGGATTAGTCATAGATTAGTCGCGAACCGCAGATCAAGCTGTGAGCCGACTCACAAGATCTGAAATTCGCGGTTTCTCACTCAAAAACAGTTAGTTACAGATACAATCTGGCAAACTTCCGCCATTTTGACCTCTTTCGCGATAAACTGTTCGGCCGCCTCAGGTTCAAAATCAAGAATTAGCAAAAATATGCGTCCACACCGAATTCTGATCACGATACTCACGCTTCTGCCACTGATTGGCGGCTGCGAGCAGGAGCAAGCTGACGCCGGCGGCAGGCGCGACAGGGCCGCAGTAATCGTCACGCAGCGTATCGATCTCCAGCCAATGGTGGATGAAATCCAGGCGCTTGGCACAGCGAATGCGAACGAATCCATTAATATTCAATCGCGCATTTCCAGTTTGATTGAGCGGATTGTATTTGAAGAAGGCCAGCTCGTTAGCAAGGGTGATCTTCTGGTCGAGCTTGAAAATAACGAAATCGTTGCAGGATTCGCAGTTGCCGAGGCGGCATTGTCAGAAAGTCGCAGTCTTTACAGCCGCAGCCAGTCTCTGGCCGAAACTCAGGCAATATCTGCATCCGGGCTGGAGCAACTACTTGCTCAGGTTCAGGTTGACGAGGCTCAGGTCGAAGCGGCTCGGGCCCGGCTCGATAACACCATTATTCGCGCGCCATTTTCCGGTCGCATTGGCTTGCGCCGCGTTAGTCCCGGCAGCTTTGTCAACAATTCGACGATCATCACCACGCTTGACGACGTAAGCCAGATAAAACTCGATTTCTCCGTACCCGAAACATTCCTCACGGTATTGTCCGACGGCATGAATATTGTCGCCCATAGCCTTGTTTACCCGGACCGGTCATTTCACGGCGTCGTGCAAAGTGTCGACACTCGCCTCGACCCGGTGTCGCGGTCGGTTCAGGTACGAGCCATAATTCCAAACACAGAGTCGATGCTAAAGCCCGGAATGTTTCTGACCGTCGATCTGCAACGCGACCGCGGTAACGTACTGCTTGCACCGGAACAAGCTATCGTTCCGGAAGGATCGTCGCAGTATGTTTATGTCGTCACAGCCGGCATTGCGGAAAAGCGTGCCGTTATTCTCGGGCGGCGCATCCCTGGGTACGTGGTCATCGAAAACGGATTGAGCGCGGGCGACGCTGTCGTCACAGAGGGCACACACAAACTACAAGACGGCTCAGCGGTCGAAGTGCTTGATCAGGACAATGTATCTGTCGATCTTGGCAAACCGGCTAACACCTCCTAGGTCACGACGATGCTGATCTCAGATGTATCTGTTCGCCGACCCGTATTTGCTGCGGTCATTTCGCTGATACTCATCATCATCGGACTGATGTCCGTGCAGAGCATGTCAATCCGCGAATATCCGGATATTCAGCGCCCAATCGTATCTATCGGCACGAGTTATCGTGGTGCTGCATCAGACATCGTTGAGCGTCGCGTCACGCAGTTGCTCGAAAATCAAATTGCCGGCATCTCCGGAATCGAAAAAATTTCGTCAATTAGTTACGACGAACAATCTTCCATCACCCTCGAATTTTCCGAAGAGAGAAACGTTGACGACGCCGCCAACGACGTTCGCGACCGCGTTTCCGGCATGCTTGGCATGCTGCCTGATGAGGCGGATCCACCGCAAGTTTCAAAACAGGATGGCGGGGCCGCGACGTCGATGTGGGTCAACGTCTCCAGCGAATCACGATCCATTATGGAGGTATCTGATTACGCCGACCGCTTCCTGATGGACGAATTATCCAATGTGGATGGTGTCGCACGCGTTCGAAGTGGTGGTGTCAGGCGCCCGGCAATGCGTATCTGGGTCGACCCAAAGCGTCTTGCTGCGAGGCAATTGACCGTTACCGACATCGAAGACGCTTTGCGTCGAGAAAATGTTCAGATTCCGTCGGGACGGCTGGAGTCCACCGCACGCGAATTCACGTTGCGCACCAACACCGGGTTTCACACGGTAAAGGATTTCGAGCAGCTCGTGCTGGCCGAGGGTAGCGACAACTATTTGATTCGATTGGGAGAAGTCGCTGACATCGAGCTTGCGCCGGAAGATGTTCGCAGCTATTCAGCCACGGATGGAATAACCGGCCTGGGCATGGGAATCATTCCACAGGCACAGGCGAACATACTGGCCGTAAACGATGCCGTGACGCGACGCATTGAGGAAATGCAGTCGTCTTTGCCTGCCGACATGGATGTTTCTGTCAATTTCGACACGGCTGTATTTATTCGCGCATCGTTGCGGGAAGTTGCCAAAGCACTGGGGCTGGCATTGTTTCTCGTGATCGTCGTGATTTACGCATTTATTGGCACGTTTCGAGCGACGATTATTCCGGCCGTAACCATTCCGATCTCGATAATCTCCGCGTTTATCGTAATGGCGGCGCTGGACTTCTCGATCAATACATTAACATTGCTCGGATTCGTGTTGGCAATCGGCCTCGTTGTCGACGACGCAATCGTAGTGCTTGAAAACATCGTTCGCCGGATTGAAGGCGGGGAGCCCGCGCTGCTGGCGGCAACCAATGGTAGTCGCGAGATCGGCTTCGCCGTTATTGCTACGACACTTGTCCTTGTTGCCGTCATTCTTCCGGTGTCGTTCATGCCCGGTAACATCGGACTGATTTTTGGTGAATTCGGCATATCGCTGGCAGCCGCCGTCTGTTTTTCGAGCCTTATTGCATTGACGCTCGTACCGATGATGACGTCAAAGTTATTCGGTGATAACCGCCTGCATCGCGGCAGTTTAGCGCGGGCGCTGGACAGATCATTCAAGCGCCTTTCGGACATCTATGAACGAATGCTTCGACGTGTTGTTCGCCGACCGCTAACTGTCATTGCCTCAGCGCTGATAATTTTCGTGGGCGGCCTGAGCATGATCAATTTTTTATCAGTGGAGTACATGCCCAGAGAGGATAGGGGCTACGCCATGATCATGTTGACTGCACCAGAGGGAGCGAGCCTCGACTACACGATGGGATATATCAAGCAAATCGAGACAATCGCATTGCATGACAAGGAACAAGGCGATGTATTGCGAGTGCTGAGCCGATCCGGGAGCTTCCGCGCCGGTTCGGACGTCAACACAGGATTTTTTTTCACTCCCCTGAAAATCTGGAATAAGCGGGATCGCTCTGCTCAGGAAATCACTCAAAACTGGAATCGGCAATTCGCGAGACTACCTGGCGTACAGGCATATTCGTTTGCTCCAGGCTCCTGGGCACTCGGCCAGTCCAGTCGTCCTTTGGCGATTGTTCTTGGCGGCACAAATTATGATGAGTTGGCCGAATGGCGCGACATTATCATGCGCGAAGCTGCATTGCTGCCAGGCCTTTCAAACATCGAATCCGACTATCGCGAGCGCAAGCCTAAAATCGACGTAATGATTGACCGCGACCGGGCCGCAGACCTGGGTGTCTCTTTATCCAATATCGGGCGCACGCTTGAGACAGTTCTCGGTTCCCGCGTAGTGACAACCTTTATCGATCGGGGCGAGGAGTATCGGGTCATCCTGCAAGGCAGTGATGAAAGGCGGCAGACACCGAGTGACCTTGAAAATATCTATGTGCGTTCCGAGCGTACCCATCAACTGATTCCTCTATCAAATCTGGTGCGACTGAAGGAGTTGGCGGGTCCCGTCGACTTGCGGCGCTTCGATCGCATGCGCTCGATCACAATTAGCGCCAGTTTGAACGACGGCTATTCATTGGGTACAGCGATCGCCGACCTCGAAAACATCGTTGCCGAACATCTACCGGATTCAGCTCGCCTTAATTTCGACGGTGAATCACGAGACTTCAAGAATACAGGCAGTTCGATCTACGCGACCTTTGCGCTCGCGCTGGTCATCGCCTATCTCGTACTCGCAGCTCAGTTTGAGAGTTTCAGACACCCACTGATCATTATGACGACAGTACCGTTGGCTATTACAGGAGCACTGTTTGGACTGAATATATTCGGCTCGTCGATCAACATTTACAGCCAAATAGGCGCGATCATGCTAATCGGGCTTGCTGCCAAGAACGGCATTCTCATCGTCGAATTTTCCAATCAGCTTCGAGATCGCGGCACAGATTTCAGAGAGGCCGTCATCCAATCCGCCAAAACGCGACTGCGGCCCGTGCTTATGACGAGCATGTGCACAGCATTCGGCTCTGTCCCGCTCTTGCTGGCAAGTGGTGCTGGCGCCCTGTCGCGAAAATCAATTGGAGCTGTGGTGTTCTTTGGCGTTACTTTCTCAGTGCTACTGACGCTGGTGGTCGTACCGACGGTATATGGCCTGATTGCGAGGAATACGCATTCGCCCGAATACATCTCGAAGATGATTGATAAGCTCTCGAAGAGCGCGGCCGCTCCTCAGGAATCGTAACACCAAAAAAAACCGGCCCAAGGTCCGGTTTTTTCTGGTCGCGCCCCTGGCGGCGCTCCAACAGTTAATCACTTACTCCGCTACGGCTTCGGACTCAGGTGCCTGATCGGTCAGCATGACTATTGCCATTGGCGCCGCATCACCCGGGCGTGGTCCCGTCTTCAGAATGCGCAGGTAACCACCTGGGCGTTCCTTGAATCGCGGACCGATTTCCGAGAAAAGCTTGCCGACTACCGCCTTGTCGCGCAGGCGATCGAACGCCAGACGACGGTTCGCAACACTGTCTTCTTTCGCAAGAGTGATCAGCGGCTCAACCACACGACGCAGTTCTTTGGCTTTGGGCAATGTCGTCTTGATCGTTTCGTGCATCAGCATCGATGTTGCCATATTGCGAAACATGGCTTTGCGATGCGAGCTGTTGCGACCCAGCTTACGACCGGATTTCTTATGGCGCATTGTTCTTTACCTTATACTTATATCAGCGGGTATTCCGAGCTCGTGCTCCGGACGCAAACTTGGCGGCGGCCAATTCTCGAGACGCATACCCAAACCGAGACCGTGTCCTTCGAGGACCTCTTTGATTTCGGTCAGTGACTTCTTGCCGAGATTCGGCGTTCTGAGAAGCTCGACTTCGGTGCGTTGTACCAGATCACCGATGTACATGATGTTCTCTGCCTTGAGGCAATTCGCAGAACGAACCGTAAGCTCCAGCTCGTCCACCGGGCGCAGCAGAATCGGATCTACCTGATTCTCTGACTGGGCCATGAGACCATCTTCCTTTGTCTCCAGGTCGACAAATACGGACAACTGATCCTTGAGGATACTGCCCGCACGGCGGATAGCCTCCTCCGGGTCGATCGTACCGTTGGTCTCTATTTCGATAAGCAGCTTGTCGAGGTCAGTTCTCTGCTCAACACGGGCCGCTTCAACGTTGTAGGTGACGCGATGAACGGGGCTGAACGATGCGTCGAGTTGCAGACGACCGATCGGACCAGTCTGTTCCTCGAATACCGGGCGTTGCGTTGCAGGGCGATAACCACGACCACGCTCCACCTTGAGAATCATGTTCAATTCACCGGCTTTGGTCAGATTGGCGATAACGAGTTCGGGATTCATGATCTCGACGTCGTGATCCAACTGGATGTCCGCACCCGTGACCGGGCCCTGACCTTTCTTCGAAATACGCAACTCTGCTGTATCACGTGTGTGCATACGAACGGCGACTTGCTTGAGGTTCAGAAGAATTTCAACAACATCTTCCTGAACTCCTTCAATGCTCGTGTACTCGTGCAACACACCTTCAATCTCGGCCTCGGCGATTGCGGCACCCGGCATGGACGATAGCAAAATGCGACGCAACGCATTACCAAGCGTATGACCAAAACCGCGTTCAAAGGGCTCGATGACCACTTTGGCCATCAGATCGTTAACCGGCGTGACTTTTACTACGCGCGGTTTCAGAAATTCATGTACAGATTCCTGCATGATTCTATTCCTTCCTGACTACTTGGAGTACAGCTCGACGACGAGGTTTTCGTTGATGTCCGGGAGAATATCTTCCCGATCCGGCAACGCCTTAATAACCCCCGACATCTTCTTCGCGTCGACATCAACCCATTCGGGCAGGCCGACCTGGCCAGCTATTTCCATCGCACTTTGAATACGAAGTTGTTTGCGGGCTTTCTCACGAATGCCTATTGAATCGCCTGCGCTTACTTGCGCAGACGGAATGTTTACGAGCTTCCCGTTCAACTCGATGCTCTTGTGGCTTACGAGCTGACGTGCCTCAGCACGAGTTGACGCAAAACCCATACGATAAACGACATTGTCCAGACGCCCTTCAAGGAGGCGCAACAGGTTTTCACCCGTCGAGCCCTTCAGCTGCGCAGAACGCTTGTAGTAGTTGCGGAATTGACGCTCCAGCACACCGTACATGCGACGCAACTTCTGCTTCTCACGAAGCTGCAGGCCGTATTCCGACAGACGCGGACGACGTTGCGGAGCGCCACCCGGCGGCACGTCAAGCTTGCACTTCGATTCAAGCGGCCTTACGCCACTCTTCAGAAACAGATCCGTGCCTTCGCGGCGGGACAGTTTACACTTTGGTCCTAAATATCTTGCCATTACTTAAAGCCTCTATACCCGCCGCTTTTTAGGCGGGCGACAGCCGTTGTGAGGAATCGGAGTTACGTCCTCGATGTTTTGAATACGAAAGCCCAGCGCGTTCAATGCACGAACCGCGGACTCGCGACCTGGGCCTGGCCCACGAACACGCACGTCCAGATTCTTAACACCGAAATCGAGCGCCGTACGGCCTGCCTTCTCAGAGGCAATCTGCGCAGCGAACGGTGTGGACTTGCGCGACCCGCGGAAACCACAGCCACCTGCGGTCGCCCACGACAGGGCATTACCCTGGCGGTCGGTAATTGTGATAATCGTGTTGTTGAAGGACGCATGGATGTGGGCGATCGCGTCGACTACATGCTTTTTGACCTTCTTTTTCTTTGGCTCTGCCATGTTAATTAGTGCTCTTTTTGTTGGAGCGCTCCCTGGAGCGCGATCCTTCATCTATTCGCGCCTCGAGAGGCGCTCCTACTATCGTTTGATTGGGCGGCGTGGGCCTTTCCGCGTCCGTGCATTGGTACGTGTACGCTGACCGCGCAGCGGCAAACCGCGTCTGTGACGAATTCCACGGTAACAGCCAAGGTCCATCAAGCGCTTGATATTCATAGAGATATCCCGGCGCAAATCGCCTTCAACCTCAAAACTCGCAATCGCCGTTCTGAGCTTCGCAACCTCCGGCTCGGCGAGATCTTTGACTTCCATCGTCGGATCGACACCAGCCGCTTCACAACACTGTCTTGCGCGTGTGTTGCCGATACCGTAGATCGACGTCAACGCGATCACGATGTGCTTGTTCAGCGGTATGTTTATTCCTGCTATACGTGCCACTAATTTTTCCTCAATTAGAACTTAGCGTTCTCTCGATACCTTTATCGAATTCAATTGCGCGTTAGCCCTGGCGCTGTTTGTGCCGGGCGTCGGTACAAATCACCCGCACAACACCGTTGCGGCGAATGATCTTGCAGTTTCTGCAAATTTTCTTAACGGATGCTCTTACTTTCATGTGATGACTCCTGCCGCTGATTAAATCAGCGTACTTGCCCGCCTCTGCCGTAGTTACGCAGATTGGCTTTCTGCATCATGCCCTCATACTGATGGCTCATCGCGTGCGCTTGCATCTGTGACATGAAGTCCATCGTTACGACGACGAGAATAAGTAATGACGTACCGCCAAAGCTGAACGGCATGCTTGGGTAGAACATGCGTACCATCTCAGGTAGCAAACAAACGCCTGCGATATACAACGCACCCCAGAACGTCAAACGTGTCAGTACTTTGTCAATGTATTCGGCCGTATGCGCACCTGGTCGTATTCCCGGTACGAACGCGCCTGACTTCTTCAGGTTGTCCGCCGTGTCCTTTGAATTGAACATCAGGGCGGTATAGAAGAAGCAGAAGAAAATAATCATCGCTGCATAGAGCAATACATAAATTGGCTGGCCCGGGCCGAGATTCGCACCAACCGTCTGCAACGCTCTTTGAACCGCGTTTGGTTCAACTGCCTGACCAAAGAACTGCGCGATCGTCGCCGGGAACATCAGGATACTCGACGCAAAAATCGGTGGGATGACGCCTGACATATTGATCTTGAACGGCAAGTGCGTGCTCTGCGCTTGATACATCTTGCGCCCTTGCTGACGTCTCGCGTAGTTCACGGTAATGCGACGTTGTGCTCGCTCCATGAATACAACAAAGATGATCGCTGCTGATGCGCCAACCAACATCAATATCGCCGTAGCCGGCGACATTTCGCCATTGCGTACCAGTTCCGCCGTACCAGCTATCGCTGCAGGCAAGCCCGCGACAATGCCGGCCAAAATGATCATCGAGATGCCGTTGCCGATGCCACGTTCCGTGATCTGCTCGCCAAGCCACATC
>Ga0255052_10000420_pt1 | contig 34404 bp, 27 predicted proteins | sample JV7_2_21_MG_FD_188632 | JGI IMG/M metagenome (GOLD analysis project Ga0255052, IMG submission 188632) | Seawater microbial communities from Jervis Inlet, British Columbia, Canada - JV7_2_21 | ecosystem: Environmental > Aquatic > Marine > Inlet | place: Canada: British Columbia | collected...
AAGGTCGTCGTACAGTTGCTGGCAATGCTCGACAATTTCATCCAAAGCCATGATTAGGGCTCTCTGCCAGATAATGGTATAATAGTACCGGAATACCTGTTTAAGGTCCATTCGAGGTGCCGGACGGGGACTTGCCGAAATGAAATATGGCAGCAACAACGAGCGGCCGCACCGGTTTCAGGCCCGAGTCGGTTATCCGGCGGTATCCGGGTTAACATGGATTGTCGTGGGCAGCGGCACAGAAAATGGTGACGGCCAACATGAATAACAACAAGCTCCCGATCGATATTCGTCAAGCCAACAGCGCCGACAGCACGGCCATAGTAGCTCTGGATGCCGAGATCACCGGGACCGACAAGTCCGCCTACTGGGCCGATATCCTCAACCGCTTCGCCGGGCTCCCGGATCGAAAACATCGGTACTTCCTGGTGGCAACGTCGGCGGATGGCGACCTGGCCGGGTTCATTGTCGGCGAGATTCGTGCCTGGGAGTTCGGTTCCCCACCCTGCGGCTGGGTGCTCGCATTGAGCGTCGCTCCGCGACACCGACAACGCGGCATCGGGGCTTTGTTGCTGGAAGCCTTGTGTTCAAGGCTCAAGCAGGCGGAAGTGACCACCATTCGCACGATGGTTCTGCGCAGCGACAAAGTGAATCTGTCGTTTTTTCGGGGCGAGGGACTTGCCGCTGGCCCCTATATTGAACTCGAAAAGCGTTTGGACTAAGCAATGAAACTGCAAAAAGCAAGTCGCTACGCCCTCTATGCGGTCCTGCATCTGGCCAGCGAGCCGGATAAACAGTGCTCCACCGCGGAGATCGCCGAGGAGTACGATATTTCCATTCATCATCTGGCCAAGGTCATGCGCACTCTCGTGCGCTGTGGGCTGATCGAATCAGTCAGAGGCGTCGGTGGCGGTTATCGGTTCGCCGGAAACGTACGACGATCGACGCTTTGGGATGTCATTCACGAATTCGAATCGCTCGAACCAGACATCAATACGCCGGATAATCTATCAGATACTGCGGAAATCGTGATCAGTGGCCTCGACAGCGTCAATAGCGAAATCGATGGGCTCATTCGCGCTACGCTGGATTCGATCACGCTAAAGACACTACTCAGGTACGGGGTCGAGAACCTGGGGAGACTCCGCAATAGTACGCAAGGTCAGGACAGGTCCTCATAGATGCCGTACAGATTTAGCTATTGAGCCTGTCGTATTTCTGTTGCAGCTCGTCCTCTGTCTCGACGAAATCCGGGTTCGGTACGATGCAATCCTCTTCGGGACAGACGAGCTGGCACTGCGGTTCGTCGTCAGCACCGACGCACTCGGTGCACTTGAAGGCATCGATGGTATAGATCGGGCTGCCGACACTGATCGCGTCGTTGGGGCAAACCGGCTCACAGGCGTCGCAAGCCGTGCATACGTTGTTAATCATCAGTGCCATCAAACTCTCCTGTTAACCGCCTGTTGGAATCTCTTTTGCCACGCAGTCAAGCGGTGACGGTCGCAGTTACGGGCGCCGTGACCGGTCCGCAACAATCGGCGAATGGTTCTGGCCGTATCAGTCCGGGTTGGCTCGCGCCGCGGGCATCAAGGATTCTGTCAATTCGTCCGTCCAGGGTTCCCCGGCAGCCAACGCAAGCCGCAGTTTGACGAAATCAATCTCGCGTTCGCCGCCAGCAGGTTCGTTGAAGGCCCGAAAACCGGCTCGTGCCTCAGTCATCATGTTCAGCGCCAGCCATGCCCGCGAATTTTCCTTGTTGGCGTTCCAGGCGCGGAGCTTCGGTTTTCGCAGCTCCTCGAGCGTCTTTGTCACGCAGTCCGGGAACATGTATACAAATTTGGTGCAGAGTTCTTCGACCGCTTCATCGAGCAGGCTTAGATCAACCGAACCTCTGGCCAGCAATTCCTTTCCGGCTTTCAGTTCATCCCCTGTTCTTGCTTCGCCGTGCACGATTCGGCCACAGTCGTCCAGATATCGCGAGGTTTCAACCAGAGGATTCGGCACAAATTCACCATCGATCTTGAGTGCGGGGACCAGGTCCGAGATGATTCCCATGCGACAGGCCTTGTGCGCTGACCACGGTTCGCAGAGCACTCCGGAGACCATGCCCTGTTCGGAGCCGAGCATCAGAGGCAGAAAATCCGTCGCGCCCCCAATCGGCGCCGAGCCGTGTTTCGGGCCAGCCTGACCAAAGCGCGCCAGATCCTGGGAAACCGAAAAATCACAGGCCATACCGATCTCCTGGCCACCGCCGATACGCATGCCGTTGACGCGGCAGATCACAGGTTTGTCGCAGGCCAGGATCGACGAGACCATGTCATTGAACAACCTCATGTACTGGCGATATTCCTGCGGATTGCCCGCAAAATATTCCGCGTACTCCTTGGTGTTGCCGCCCGTGCAAAAGGCCTTGTCGCCCGCGCCTGTAAATACGACGGCGACAACATCACGCGCGGCGCTCGCGGCACGGAATGCCAGAATGACGCCCTTCACCATCTCGGTAGTGTAGGAGTTGTACTGCTTCTCGTTATCGAGAGTGATCCATGCATTGCAGAGCCCCTCCAAAACCTGGCCGCCCGTATCATGGGCCGGTCGCTTTTGAATTATCACTCCCGGGACGACGACGTTAGGGGCCAGATCAAAATTCACAAGTTCCTGACTGTTTTCTGTTCCTGCGGCTTGCGCATTCATCTATCCAATTCTCCCGAAGCCCCCGTCGCACGAGCGTTACCCGCAAAAAACGACGATGCAGCAGTTGTAATTTGATTGTAAAACGGTATTATAGTACCTGATTACCATTATAGTCAACGACACTCCGCAATAGGGGTCGCGTGTGCCATTCCGGGACAGCAACAGAAATTCAATTTCCATAGTCCTGATTGGCAAGGGCGGTGTCGGCGTGCTTACCGCCGGCGAAATCCTGCTGACCGCCGCCGCGCGCACGGGGTGGTACGGCATGATGATTCCCGCTGTTGGACCGCAAATACGAGGTGGTGAGTCAGCCTCGTTGCTGCGACTTGGCACATCCCCGGTCAATTGTCTCGATGACCGCGTCGATGTGTTGGCAGGAATCGGCTGGCAGCATGCGGAACGTTTTAAGTCTGATATTTCACTGGATGCCGATAGCCTCATCGTCACGGACCCGTACGAAGGGGAGGTACCGAAGTTCATCGCCGACTCCGGAGCGAGCATCTACGAACTGGAAATGAACGCGCTGGCCGAGACCATCACCGGTGGGCGCGCAAATATGGTTGCGCTCGGCTACGTGGCGAAAGTCGCCGGTATAAAGGATTTCGCTGTGCTGCAGGCGATCGAGAAAAAACTCGGGCGCAAGGGTCGCGATTCGATTAGCGCGATTACGGCCTGTGTGCGCCTTGGTTATGAGCAGGCTGTACGGGCGAGCGAAGTTGAACCGGATACGGCAGGTAGCACGACCGATAGTCGTTGGTTAATGAGCGGTAACCACGCTACCGGACTCGGCGCATTAAGGGGTGGAATCAGGTTCGCGGCTGCCTACCCCATCACGCCGGCGACCGAGATACTCGAGTGGCTCGCGCCAAGACTCAGCGATGCTGGCGGCACGCTGGTACAGGCAGAAGATGAATTGGCGTCGATCAACATGGCAATCGGCGCGTCATACGGTGGCGTTCCGTCCCTGACGGCCACCTCAGGTCCGGGTTTGTCGCTGATGATTGAGGGCCTCGGCCTCGCCGTTGGCGCCGAGATTCCGGTGGTCGTTATTGATGTGATGCGAGGTGGTCCATCTACAGGCATTCCGACCAAGCCTGAACAGTCGGATTTCAACGCAGCCGTATACGGACTGCATGGCGATGCACCGCATATTGTCGTCGCACCAAACTCGGTATCGGACTGTGTGCACACGACGCAATGGGCCGTGCACCTTGCCGAAGCCACACAGGCGCCTGTCATCGTACTGTCGGACCAGTTCCTCGGCCAGACCAACGCTGTCCTTGATCCGGTCCCGGCATACACGATCATCGCCGAAAGAAAACTCGCCGAAGATGTTGGCGAGAACTTCGAGCGTTATGCAATAACGGCCGACGGAATTTCGCCGATCCCGCTGCCGGGTACACCGGGCGGTCAGTATACGGCCGATGGTCTCGAGCATAGTGCGAACGCGCGGCCGTCCGGGCTGGCCGATGATCATGTTGTACAACTCGATAAGCGAGCCAGGAAGATCAACGGCTTCGATTACGGCCGGCAGTGGGCTGACATCGACGGCGACGGTGAATACGCGGTCATTACCTGGGGCTCAACGACAAGCACGGTGCAGGAAGCCATGCTCCGGTTGCCCGCCGAACTCTTTGCAAACCTGAAACTAATCTCCCTGCGGTTACTACTGCCGGCACAACCGCAAAAAATCGCTGACGTGCTAAGCGGCGTCAAGCACCTCATGGTAATCGAGCAGAATCACAGCGGTCAGCTGTATCGTTTCCTGCGCGCCTTCTGCGACCTGCCCGCGGATGTGACAACCCTGCATCGCCCGGGACCTTCGGTCTTTCGCCCTGGCGAGATTGCCGAGCGGCTCCGCGACTGGAGTCAGCAATGAGTGTGCAGGTCCCGGGCAAGCTCAAGGCAAGCGACTACAAGTCCGACACCAAGCCTGTCTGGTGCCCGGGGTGCGGCGACTTTCACGTGCGACACAGCCTGACCAAAGCGGTTGCGCATCTCGGCTTGCGGCCGGAGGAAATCGTCATAGTTTCAGGCATCGGCTGTTCTTCACGGTTACCGGCATATATAAACTGTTACGGATTCCACGGTATACACGGACGCGCGCTGCCGGCGGCGACCGGCGTCAAAGTAGCGCGCCCTGACTTGACGGTCATATGTGCCGGCGGCGATGGTGACGGATTCTCAATCGGCGGCAATCACTTGCTGCACGCCTGCAGGCGTAACATTGATATCACCTACATCGTCATGGATAACGAGATTTACGGCATGACCAAAGGCCAGCCCTCGCCCACCACAGCTCCTGACTGGGACAGCAAGATCGCACCCGGCGGTACTGGCATCTCACCTTTCCAACCGCTGGTGATCGCACTCGCCTCCGGTGCTAATTTCGTAGCCCGCGCATTCTCCGGGGATCCGATCGGCACGGCGCGGACCCTGGCCGAAGCGATCACACACCCGGGCTTTTCGTTCGTGCAAATACTGAGTCCGTGCGTGACGTTTCGGCCGGATCAACGGGAGTGGAAAAAACTGGTTCATCCCGCACCCGTGACGCCAACTTCGGACGCATCCCAGGCGGCAAGACGGGTAATGACTGATGATGGTTTCAACATCGGTGTCTTGTACAAAGGCTCACGTGAACCGTATCGACAATCCGTTGCGCGGGAGATCAGGGTCGAGCGTAATATTGATGAGGAGTTCCTGGTGTGAGCCCGACGACAAACGATTTCAGTTCACAACCCTTTTCGCTGGGTGAGCTTTTGGCGCATGCGCTGGTTGTTGAGCTGGAGGCCGTGCAAAGTTATACAGACCTGGCAACACAGATGAGCCAGTGTGGCAACAATGAGGTTGCGGAACTGTTTGAAAAAATGTCGAAGTTGGAAGCAGAGCACGTCGCGAAAATACAGGAGCAAATTGGCGACATTGAACTCCCGGAACTTGCTCCCTGGGAGTATCGCTGGCCGGAAATGGAACCGCCAGAGAACATCGATATTGCCGGCGTTCACTATCTTATGACGCCGCATCATGCGCTCACACTTGCGCTGAAAAACGAAACCAGCGCGATGGTGTTCTTCGAAGCAGTGGCCGACAACTGCACAGATCAAGACGTGCGCTTGCTGGCAACCGAATTCGCGGACGACGAACGCCAGCATGTCGCCTGGATGGAAGACTGGTTGGCCAAGTGCCCTGAGCCGGGTCTTGATTGGGACTATGACCCTGATCCACCGGCGGCAATCGATTAGAGGAAATGTCTATGTCGGATAGTCCCCTTAAGTACTGGCTGGAGCGCGATGGCCAGGTGCTGCGCCTGCAACTCGTCAGGCCAAAGGCCAACATTATTGATGCCGCGATGATTGATTCATTGAGCGCCGCACTTCGCAGCCACACCGACGAGCCGCGCCTGATGGCGGTCGTACTTGACGCGCAAGGACCGAATTTCAGTTTCGGTGCGAGCGTCGAGGAGCATCTGCCCGAGCAATGCGCCGGCATGTTGAACAAACTCAATGCACTGATCATGCAAATGATCGAATACCCGGTCCCGATCATCGCGGCAGTAAACGGCCAATGTCTGGGAGGCGGGCTGGAGGTGGCATGCGCGGCCAGTGTCATTATTGCTGCGCCGAATGCCAAACTGGGTCAGCCCGAGATTTCGCTCGCAGTTTTTGCGCCGGCAGCATCCTGTCTGCTGCCCGAGCGAGTCGGTCACTCGCAAGCGGAAATGTTGCTGTTGTCGGGCCAGAGCGTCGATGCGAACAAAGCCAGCGAAATAGGCCTGATCGACGAGGTTTGCGATGAGCCGACGACGGCCGCGTTGCAATGGATCGACGACAATTTGATTGGCAAGAGCGCGTCTTCTCTGCGCATCGCCGTGACTGCAGCGCGGCATGACTATATTGAACGCATCAAGGAGAAACTCGCGGCTGTCACAGTGATGTATCTCGACGAACTCATGCAGACAGACGATGCTGTCGAGGGTCTCAACGCGTTTCTCGAAAAGCGCAAGCCTGTCTGGGAAAACGACACTAAAGGAGCCGATCAATGAGTGCATATCGCTGGGTGATGGAGGAGTTGGGTAAGCCATTTTCCAAAATGGAATTTGAGCCCGGTGAACCTGACTCACAAGAGGTTGTGGTTGAAGTCGCTGGTTGCGGCGTCTGCCATACCGACCTCGGTTTCTATTATGGCGATGTCAGAACGAAGCACACCTTGCCGCTGACATTGGGTCATGAAATCAGTGGACGCGTGGTAAACACTGGCAGTGGTTGCACGCAATGGCAGGACAAGGCGGTCATTATCCCGGCCGTCATTCCCTGCGACTCATGTGATCTGTGTGATCGCGGCTACGGCACAATCTGCAAAAATCAGAAATCACCGGGCATCGATATGCACGGAGGATTCGCAACGCATATCACCGTGCCGTCGGCGGGGCTATGTGAAATCGATACGAGCCGATTGGCCACGGTCGAAATGGAACTGGCGGACGCGTGCGTCATCGCTGACGCGCTGACCACACCCTACCAGGCGGTCGTGCAAGCCGAGTTGGAAGCGGGAGATCTGGCGATTGTTATTGGTGTTGGTGGCGTTGGCGGTTACGCCGTGCAACTTGCGCACGCCAAAGGGGCGACCGTCGTCGCGATCGACGTTGATCAGACAAAACTCGACCAACTCGTCGATTATGGCGCGAGCATGGTGATAAACGCGCGTGAAGTGCAGGGAAGAGACGTAAGAGATGCGATCCGGCAATTCGCGAAAGATCGTGGCCTCAGACAGACGGAGTGGAAGATCTTCGAGTGTTCCGGCACGGCTGCGGGCCAGGCCAGTGCTTTTGGGTTGCTGACTTACGGAGCCTGTTTGTCCGTAGTGGGCTTCACCATGGACAAGCTCGAGCTCCGTTTGTCCAACCTGATGGCATTTCATGCCCGAGCCCTGGGTAACTGGGGGTGTCTGCCGGAGCATTATCCAGACGCGCTCGAGCTCGTCCTTAGCGGCACGATATCGATGCTGCCGTTCATCGAGCGGCATCCTCTGTCCGAGATCAATGAGATTTTCGCATCAGCACATGATGGCAAGCTGACCAGACGCGCCATCCTGGTGCCGGACTAACGCAGACTGCGGGATCAGACTAACGTCAACTGATGGCGCGGTTGCATGCGTCGCACGGGTAAGCCGGCGACCTCACGTAATGCCGCCGTTACATACTGCTGTGTCATCTTGCCGCGCCAGGACGCTGCGAAGTCCGTGTTATCCATCGGTCGCGCGTGCTTATGTGCGGCATGTGCAATTTCCGCGATGCCTTCCTCGGTCATTTTGGTGCCGACGAGTACGGATTCGATTTCGGCCACAGGCATCGGGGCTGAACCGACCGCACCCAGGTACATGGCAGCTCGGGTCACGATGTCGCTGTCGTCGACCCATACCACTGCCGCGACAGACAACGTGGCAAAATCGATGGAGCCGCGCCGCCTGAGCTTCCAGAACGCAGACCGACAATGACTGCTGTCGCTGGTTCCCGGGACGACGACTTCGGTCAGAATTTCATCGCTCCGCTTGTCCAGATAGTCGATGCCATCATTTACATAGAAATCTCTGAGCGGTAGATGCCGTGCTCCAGCGGCCGAGACCAGCGTTATTTTTGCATCCAGCGCGCACAGTATCGGTGCCGAATCGCTGGCAGTGTGCGCCCAGCATTTCGGCGACTTGGTTGCCACCCAGCAAGTCTTGCCCTGTTCCTTGAGACAATAGTCGATCGAACGGCGCCACTCTTCGGTTTGGTTGTAATAGGTGCAGCGCGTGTCCACGCAGAGATTGCCACCGATGGTACCCATGTTTCTGAGCGGTGGAGAAGAGATTGAAGCGACTGCCCTGGCAAACGCCGGAAATCGTTCCCTGACATTGTCGTCGCGAATCACATCCGCCAGACTGGCAGTGGCACCGATTCTAATATCCGGTCCGGCGGAATCGATAGCGTCGAGATTCGGAATCGACATCAAGCTGACCACGGTTTCGGCTGTCTGATGGCGACGTTTCATATTGGGCCACAGATCCGTACCGCCAGCGACGAGCCGGGTATTGCCAGCGGCGATTGCCTGCGCCGCCGCTTCAATGGTCGCGGGCGACTCGAACTTAATCAGTGGTAAGCGTAGCACTGCTATGCTCCTTTAACGCGTCGTCGCGATCCTTCATTGTTCCGGATGCCGAACGCAGACCTTTGCTCCGGGCCTTCGGATCATTTGCGGCGCGCCCGTCGCCACCTTGCTCCGGCGTGTGCACCACAAGTGGCTCACCATAGTCAATGTCCGGAAAAGTCGTCGGGCCAACGCGTGGTTCGCGGCCTTTCTTCTTCGCCCGCAGTCCTTTCAAGATCAGATCAGGGTGCACAGGCACCTGATCGACGCGCACGCCGACCGCATCGAAGATCGCGTTCGCCAGCGCCGGCATGATTGGTAACAACGGGCCCTGCCCCGCTTCCTTGGCTCCGAAAGGGCCGCGCTCGTCGTCCGTCTCAATCATATAGCAGGTCATTTCCGGCATGTCGTGAAAACCAGGGCTCTTGTACTCAAGCATCGAGGGCATCTTGTGCACGAGGGAATGTGAGCGGCTCCTTGGCAGGCGACGGAACGCCTGCTCCTCCATGACCGCCTCACCCAGGCCCATATAAATGCTGCCTTCAATTTGCCCAAGCGCCAGCACAGGATTCAGTGCACGACCAATATCATGCGCCATCCAGACTTTGCTGATGTCGTACATGCCCGTTTCGGTATCGACTTCGACTTCGATGACGCTTGCCGAATACGAATATGTGGGTGAGGGACCGACGCCGGCCCCGCGATACCGTCCAGGCGCCCGTGGCGGAATATAGGAACCGGTCGTGCCGAGTGTGCCGAATCGCGACTCGGCGATGACGACCGCTTCATTGAACGCGATAGCCTGTTCCGGGTCATGAGCAGGAAAGACCTTGCTGTCTGCAAACACCAATGATTCTGTCGCCAGCTCCAGGTGGTCGGCAACGGCCTCAGCAATTATGTCGCGCGCTCTCTCGGCAGCCTGCTTTGCGGCGTGACCGACCATCAACGTGACCCGTGAGGAATAGCTGCCAAGGTCAACCGGCGTCAGGTCAGTGTCGCCTACACACAGACGAATATCCTGCAGATCGATACCGAGAACTTCGGCGACCATGAGCGCCAGAATGCTGTCGGAACCCTGCCCTATTTCCGCTTCACCGCAGAACACGGCAACGTTGCCGCTGCGATCCAGTTTGATCTGAACACCAGACTGCGGCATGTGATTCCAGTAAATGGGCAGCCCGGCACCGGTCATGTAGGCGCTGCATGCAAGTCCAAGTCCGCGACCCTCTGGCAAATTGCCATAGCGCTCTTTCCAGCCGCTGCCCTCGACAACGGCCTCGATGCATTGCTTCAGTCCGATCGTGCCAATGCGTAACCAGTTGGCGGTGATCGAGTTAGGTTCTGCGAGGTTCCGCAGCCGCAGCTCGGCCGGATCTATGCCGAGCGCGTGTGCCGCCTTGTCGAGCTGGACCTCGTAGCCGAAACGGGGCTGCGGCGTACCGTGGCCTCTTTTGGGTCCGCAGGGCGGTTTGTTCGTAAATGCGCGCGCGCCCTCGAACCAGTAACTCGGCAACTTGTAGGTTGTGGTCTGCAAAGCCCCCGTGTAGAAGGTGCTGGCGACGCCGTAACTGCCGAACGCCCCGCCGTCCAGCGTTGTGCGCAAATGCTGCGCCGTCATCGTGCCGTTCTTGCGAAAACCTGTTTTCAGGCGCATCTGCACCGGATGCCGGCCACGATGACAATAGAACACTTCCTCACGGGTCAGCGTAATCTTGGCCGGGCGACCAAGCTTGAGCGCCATTTTGGCGACCACTATTTCATGATTAAAGGGATCGCTCTTGCCGCCGAAACCACCACCATTGGAACAGGCGATCACCCGGATACGCGACGGCGGAATTCCAAGCGTCTTGGTCAGTGCGCGGTGCACGTAATGCGGGCATTGCGTCGACGAATACACGGTAACCCGATCGTCGTCCTCGGCGATCGCGATTGACGAGTGCTGCTCCAGCGCAAGGTGGTTGTTTCCCTCGTAAAAAAAATTGTCATCCAGTATCAGGTCCGCCTCATCCATGCCCGCCTCGACGTCCCCGAACTTCAACGAGACTTTTTTGTGGATGTTGCCTTCATCAGCATAGTCATGGATCTGAGGTTCGCTTGTTGCGAGCGCTTCCTCAACGCTGGCAATGGTCGCAAGGAGTTCGTATTCGACTTTTACAGCCAGGGCCGCAGCGTGTGCAATGTCCTCAGAAACGGCTGCTACGGCCGCCAACGCATCGCCGACAAAACGCACTGTATCGATCGCCAGCGCGTGCTCGTCTTCAGACACGGGCAAGATGCCGAATGCATCTGGCAGATCTTCACCTGTCAGGGTCGCCAGCACACCGTCCATTGCCATTGCCGCAGACAAGTCGATGTTCTTGATCCGGGCGTGCGGCACGGTGCTGCGAACAAGTTTGACGTACGCTGTGCGCGGAAACTGCAGATCGTCGACGAAACGCGTCTGACCGGTTACCTTTGCACGTCCGTCAACTCTGCGAAACGGTTTGCCGACGATCTTGAATTCGGTTTGCGTCTCGTCAGGCTGCCCGGTTTCCGGTGTTGAAAGAACTTCTGCCATAGTCAAACTCTATCCACGGACAGGCCGTTATGGAATCTCGCTTCCGGTGAACCACGCGGCGTCGGGTCGCCAGCCATCCCCTCTCTTTTTGGCGGCCGCCCACTTTACGGCTTCGACGATGCGGTTATAGCCGGTGCAGCGACAGATATTTCCGGAAAGTGCTTCTGCAATCTGCACGTCATCGGGATTGGCTTCCTTTTCCATCAGCGCTTCGGCAACCATAAGGATACCGGGCGTACAATAGCCGCATTGCGCCGCACCGAGATCCGCAAATGTCTCTTGCAACGGGTGCAGGTCGTTGCCATCTTGCAAGCCCTCGACTGTCTGCACCGATTTTCCGATAACGTCCGTCGTGATTTGCAGGCAGGACAACACCGGCTCGTTGTCGACAAGCACAGCGCAAGCGCCGCATTCGCCCAGCTCACAGCCATGTTTGGTACCGGTGAGTTTGCATTCCTCTCGTAATACTTCGAGCAAAGTGTGGTGCGTTGGAAAAACGACCGGATACTCTTCCCCATTGACGTCAAGCACCGCCGCGGTCATGCCGTCCGGAATCCCGGCGGCGTTGCTTTTTTCGTTACGATCCGCTGACATTTGAGGTCATTCTCCAGATTGTCTGGATCTTATAGCGCATTGGCCGACTTTTGGCTCCGCTGCAAACTGATCCGGCGGCTCATCAGTCTGATCTCAGGCGCCGAGCTTAACGTATTCATAGTCGCCCGGCTGGCCGTTGATCCCGGCCCTGGGCGCGGCAATCCAGTTTGCGAACTTACCGGGCGTCGTTTCCGGCTGCATCAATGACAGGATAAAGCTGAGGTCGGCATCGGAGGTCAGCCACTCGTGCTGTCGCTCTTGCCATTGTGTTTCGGCAATAATCTCACCCTTGTCCGTCACACAGACATCGGCAAACTCTCCCACTGCGCGATGAAACGCGCGATGTGGCAAAGACAGGGAATAATCGAGATTGTGCGTCTGAAATACACGGTTCCAGCGTTTCATGACTTTTTCACAATCATCAATGTAGTCATCGCAAAGCCGGGAATTGACCGAACTCAGTGCGGGCATTTCGACGATCTGGATCTTGCCGTCGACCACTCGGGCAACCGGGTAAGTATCGTTCTCCAATTGATGATCATCGTCGATCTTGGTCTCCCGGTAGCGGCCTTTTAGACCGGCATTGAAGGAATTTGCTGCATTGGTCGAGATCTCCGCACCAAACAGATCGAGTGTTACCGAGTAATGAAAATTGATTTTCTTCTGAATCGTTGCGAGGTCGATCACACCAAACTTGCGCACAGCTTCCGTATCCGAAGAATCTGTAATGCCGTGCTCGTTCATGACCTCACACGTACGTTGAATAACTCGTTCGACGCCGGTACGACCGACGAACATGTGATGGCCTTCCTCGGTCAGCATAAAGCGAGTCGTCCTGGCCAGTGGATCCCAACCGGAGTTCGCCAGTGATTCGAGTTGCATCTTGCCGTCGCGGTCCGTGAACGTCGTGAACATGAAAAACGACAGCCAGTCCGGCGTCGCCTCATTGAACGCACCGAGAATACGCGGCTTGTCCGCGTCACCGGAACTGCGCTTGAGCAAATCTTCGGCCTCTTCCCTTCCGTCGCGCCCGAAATATTTTTGCAGCAGGTAAACCATGGCCCAAAGATGACGCCCCTCTTCGACATTTACCTGAAAGACATTGCGCATGTCATACAGTGACGGGGCGGTCTGCCCGAGATAGCGCTGTTGCTCGACTGACGCGGGCTCGGTATCACCCTGAATGACAACCAGACGTCTCAACATCGCGCGGTATTCGCCCGGCACGTCCTGCCAAACCGGCTCCCCTTTGTGCTGGCCGAATGCAATCGTCCGGCCTTGCTCCTGCGGAGCCAGCAAGATGCCCCAGCGATAGTCCGGCATTTTTACATAGCCGAATTTTGCCCAGCCCTCGGAGTCGACACCGATGGCCGTGCGCAGATACACTTCCTTGTCCTGGAACCCCACCGGGCCCTGGTTTTTCCACCAGTCAATGTACTTGGGATACCAGGCCTCGAGTGCGCGTTGCAGGCGCGCGTCGGACGCCAGGTCAACGTTGTTTGGAATCAGTGCTGCGTAGTCGACATTTGACATGACTAGTGTCCTGCTTGCTTAGTTCGCTTACTTTCAGAAAGCCTGCAAAGCGTTAGTGCAAGGCGCAGCCTGCCGGTAATGGCTCGCCCTTGCCCAGGGCTGCAACGCCGCAGTAGCGCTTTGCAGGCTTTCCCTCCGGGCGCTCCCAGCAGCCCGTCCTGCCGCGTTGCAGTCGCTTGAAGTAGCCCGCTAATCCTGCACTCCTGCGCCTCCCAGGACGGGCTGCTGGGAGCGCTGAGAGTTAGCCAACTAAGCAAGCAGGACACTAAACTCTCTCGCGGTCAAATTTGGCACGTTTGCCCGTGCCGTAAAGCTTCAATGCACCCGCTTCGCCGGCGGCGTTCGGGCGTTGAAAAACCCAGTTCTGCCATGCACTAAGGCGGCCGAAGATCTTTGTCTCGAGTGTCTCGGGACCGGCAAAGCGAAGGTTCGCTTCCATGGCGGTTAGCGCGTCGGGCGAAAAACTGGCTCTTTCTTCCAGCAACAGACGGATTTCGTCCTCCCAATCCAAATCATCTGGCGCATAAGTTATCAGACCGGCCTCCAACGCGGCCGACGCATCGAGATCCTTGCCAATCAGCTTGCGCGCATTGCCAAGGCTGGTCGCATCACCGAGAAAGCGGGTCTCGAGACGCGTCAGCCCATTTGCCATGCGCAGTGACCCGAAATTCAGTTCGGTCAACCGCAGCGTCGGAGCAGGCCGGTCATCAAGTTGTCCGTCCAGCATGTAGCTGCGGTCTACGGCAAACAACAGCTCTGCGAGCATCCCTACAAAACAGCTCGCCGGCTCAATGAATGCAAACGTTGTTCTCGAGGTGACGTCCAGCCGTTTGCAGGTTCTCTGCCAGTACAGCAGGATTTCTCTAACGAGCCAATGGTCTCGGTTCGAAATCAGCCACGCGTCGTAATCGGCAATTCGAGTTACATCGCCGGATGTCTTTATGATCAGCGTTCCCAGAGCCGGCTCATTAAACCTGAGGTGAAGCAATGCATCGTCGAGCGCCCTGCTGACGGCAAGCGGCCAGAAACTGACTCCCTGTTTTTTTATTTCGTGCACATCACGCGGCGCATCACTGTCAGGCGCCTGAATTTCCAGAGTTGCGCATCGTCCATCGCGATCCAGCGTCACGGTGACGAACGGATAACGAATCACGTCCTCCTCTGCGTCGCGTTGCAGAGGTTCCAGCTTAATACCGGTTTCTCCCGCTGGCCGATCCGACTGCGCCGCAAGCTCAAGCGCTTTTTCAGTAACGCGAGCTGCAAACTTCGACCGCGGTACGATCTCATCGATCAGGCGCCAGTCCACGGCACGCTGCCCTTTCATGCCTTCCTCGACCGTACAAAATACGTCGGCCAGATCCCGGCGAACCTTGCGCTTGTCGACCACCCGCGTCAGTCCTCCGGTAGCAGGCAAGACCGCAAGTAACGGCACTTCCGGCAGGGAGACGGCGGCATTGCCATCATCAATGAGCATCAGGTATTCGGCCGCCAGCGCCAGTTCATAGCCACCGCCGGCCGCGGTGCCATTTATAGCCGCCAGGTAGACCTGTCCGGAGTTGCGGCTGGCGTCTTCGATTGCATTGCGCGTCTCGTTGGTAAACTTGCAGAAATTGACTTTATGCGAGTGGCTCGAGGTACCGAGCATGCGGATGTTGGCGCCCGCACAGAACATCCCCTCGACGCCTGACGTCAATACCACGGCCCTTACTTGCGGATGCTCGAAGCGCAGCCGTTGGATGGCGTCGTACAACTCGATATCGACACCGATATCGTAGGAATTCAACTTCAGTTCATAGCCCTCCGCGGCCGGGCTGGCCTCGTCGACCGCCATAACAAGCGTGGCCACGGGTCCTTCGCAGGTGATGGACCAGTGCCGGTATTGCTCCGGCATCGTACGGAAGTCGAGTTGGGGCGACTGGTTTTGGGTAGCTTCAGAAGGAAAATGCATTATAGTGCAATTAATTGTAATTTTCGGCCTCGATCATGCATAATATTATACTTTACGTCCGTACGGAGCAAGTCGCCGCGTGGCGAACTGGTCGCTAAGGAACGCAGATGCTCGACCATTCAACAAGAGACACTCAATCCAAAGAAATGCTGGTGGCACTGGGTGAGCGCGTGCGCTCATTGCGGGCGCATCGTGGTATGACACGCAAGGCCCTAGCCGTGGATTCGGACGTTTCAGAGCGTTATCTGGCGAAACTCGAACAGGGACTTGGCAATATTTCGGTGGTCTTGCTTGGCCGCGTTGCGGCCGCATTGCGCACCGAGGTCTCCGAGCTGTTGCGCATGCGGCAACGGCACACAGCCGAGGAGGTGCTGATTTCCGACCTGCTGCGCGACATGAGTCCCGATACCCACAAGGCCTTTTTGCAGGTATCTTCCGCGCAATTCGCCGCACCGCTGGACGCCCGGCGCCGAATTGCTCTGGTCGGCCTGCGCGGAGCCGGCAAAACCAGTCAGGGACGGTTGCTGGCCAGGCGACTTGAAATACCGTTCGTTCATCTCGGCAGTGAAATCGAGTTGTTGGCGGGCATGAGCGCTTCGGAGATTTTCTCCTTGTCCGGACAGTCCGGCTACAGGCGCCTGGAGGAAAAGGCATTGATGCAGACCTTGCGAGAGCATGATCGTTGCGTGCTCGAGACTGGCGGCAGCATTGTGACGGACACAAGTTTGCTCAATACCCTGTTGACGACCTGTTTCGTCGTTTGGCTTTATACGTTTCCGGAAGAGTACATACGACGCCTCGTGGCCGAGGGCGACGTCAGGCCCATGCAAAACCAGGATGACGCCATGTCGGACCTGCGCAGAATACTGGCTGAGCGAGAGGAGTTTTATTCGAAGGCGCATGCATCGATTGATACGTCGAACAAGACCGTGGAGGAATGCGTCATTGAACTGACTCGCATCGCACCACACGGAGCCAAAAACGAGATGACCGACGTACCGGATGCCTGACTAATGCCGAAGATTACCTACATCGAATTCACGGGCGAAGTTCATGCGGTCGAGGTACCCAGCGGAATCAGCGTGATGGAGGGCGCCATCAACAACAACATTTCCGGTATCGAAGCGGAGTGCGGCGGAGCATGTAGCTGCGCCACCTGCCATGTCTATGTCGACCCGGCGTGGATCAAGGCCACCGGCACGCCGCAGCACATAGAGCAGGACATGCTTGAATGCGCCATCGACTTGCAGAAAACAAGCCGCCTGAGCTGCCAGATCGAGGTCAGTGATGAACTGGATGGATTGGTCGTTTGTTTGCCTGAATTGCAGATCTGAAGTTAGCCTCAAGACAGACCCGTTCAATCTGGCATTTCGGCCACAACATGATGGGCAAATCCAGTGCCGGCTTCTGTGTAGATATTGAATACCGTTGTCGCACCTGCTTGCTTCAGTGTTTCTATCTCGTCTGCAAACCTGGCTGTAGCCGCAACCCGCCCGGGAAAACGTGCCACCCCAAGCTGGTCGAGTACCGAGAGGTTCGTCTCCAGTCTGGGCAGTGCCAACATCACGAGTTCGATCGTGTGTGTTTCGGCTACCCTGTCCCAAAAATCCGCACCACTCGGGTCACCGACCAGGACCCTGCGCCCCGTCGACTGGTGTTGCCTGACTTTTGCCGAATCAGTGTCAATGCCGACAACCGTCTCACCGTATAAGCTGCGCATGTTGTCGTAGGCACTGGTGCCGACCCGGCCCATGCCGATAACCGCGATCGTCGCCCCCCCCATATCGACCAACATGTCATCAGCCAGACGCTCGCTACTTTGCAGGCGTCGCCAGAACTTCCGGTATCGGGAATACAACCTGTCTGCTATGCCGTCGAGCGCGGCCGCGACCACGAAAGACAGCGATAATGCAACGGCAATAACAATCAACCAGTCATTATCAAGCCAGCCATTGGCGACTCCCAGCGCAGCGACGATCAGACCAAACTCACTGTAGTTGGTTAAATGCAATGTCGTCAGGAGCGAAGTCCGTGCCCGCAGCTTGAATCTGGCCAGCAAGGCAAAAAACAGAACCGACTTGAGGAACACAAAGGGCACCAATGCGGCGGCCACAATCAAGGTCTGCGTCGTCAGCTGGCCTGACAGCCCGACTGACAGGAAAAAGGCTAGCAGAAACAAGTCCTTGAAACCCAACATGGTCTTGGCCATTTCCTGAGATCGTGGATGATTTGCAATAAGTACGCCGAAAAGCAACGCACCCAGGGCAGCTTTTAGCCCGACGAGTTCGAAGACCTCGGCGCCACCCATTGCCAGCAAGAATCCGAAAAGAACCAGCAGTTCTCCATGACCGACGCGAGTCAGGACTTGATGAAGTAGCGGGCGCAGGGGAATAAGAAGAAATAACAGGGCGGCCCAGAGAGACGGGACTTTGCCCACTGATACCGCTAGAAAAATGACGGCGGCGAGATCCTGCATGATCAAGATACCGATCGCGATTCCGCCGTGCACGGATTTCATCTGCCCTTTGTCTTCGAGTGCCTGGACCACAAACACGGTGCTGGAAAAGCTCAACGCAAACGCGACGAATAATGACCGTTGCATATCCATGCCGGAGACGAATGGCACACCGACCATAGCCAGCCAATAAATGGCCAATCCAAACACCGTGACAATAATGGACATGTGCATGCCGGCAACCGCCCACACGTGCGGTCTGACGAGCGTTCGCGGTTTCAGTTTCAGGCCGACGGTAAACAGCAAAAGGATAATGCCCAGGTCCGCGAGTTTCTGCAGCGCATCGCCACCGGCTATCCCCTGGGTATTTAGCAAAAATCCAGCCGCGAGGAAACCGACCATCGGTGGCAGACCCACTGACCTTGACAAGAAACCAAGCGCGAAGGCCAGTAATAGCCAGGCGACATCACCAAAAGCAAACGTGATCCAGTTGAAATCCATCGCTAGGTAAGGTGCCGGCGATCAGCACGAACATGTTCGCACGACACCGCTTCAATTCGGCCACACCACCGATTATTCGTTGCCCCCTGCGACGCCTTGCGCAGGCAACTATCATATGTCGAAGTAACTGCGTGTCCCTCGCGTGCCGGTTGGTCAGATTTCGCCACAAGAATCACTCGCATATCAGCTGCCCCATAGATTTCTCCCTAGCGTGTTCCTGGTGTCTGCCCCGATTACTTCTACATCGATAGAGAACCTTCGCGGAAATCAGTGCTATCCAACCAGGTGTTGACCAGCGTTGGTACGCCATCGGCGGCGGCGTGCCGGGCCTCCTGCAAGCGGATCGCGGTCTGGTTTGCATGCTGCAACAATACACCGCGCCCGCCCAGCACCGTGACCACCTCATGATAATCACTGCGTGCGAGTACTGTCCCGACATCGTCGCCGAGCATTTTGACCTGCTCTCGCGCAATCTGCGCCCAGCTCGCATCGTTGCCGACGACCGCTATGACGGGAATCTTGTGACGAACGAAAGTATCGAACTCGGCGAGCGCATAGCCTACCGAGCCGTCACCGAACAGGATCCAGATTTCGTGGTCGGGACGACACAGACTTGCGCCAAGCGCGAAGCCGGCGCCACAGCCAAGCGTGCCGAAGACACCCGGGTCCAGCCAGCCAAGCGGTTTCCGGGGTCGCACGAGGTACGATGCCGTGCCAACAAAATCTCCACCGTCAGCGACAATCACGCTGTTATCCGGCAACAGGGCATCGATGGTCCTGCATAGTGTGACCGGATTTATAAACTCCCCGGACTTACTTGCGTTTGCGTCGATCTCGCCTTCGCGTTCGGTATCTCGCGCGACCAGTAATTCGTGCCACTCGTGCCAACGGGCGCTGACATTCGGTTCGAGATTGTCAGCCACTGCACGCAAGAAAAGCCCGGCGTCGGCAAGTGCACCGATATTTGGGCGGCGGTTTCGCCTGAGATCGACACGACTGCGGTTAGCCGAAATCAGACATGCGTTGCGCCGGACATTACGCCCATAATCCAGTCTGAAATCGGAAGGCACACCGGCGAGCAAGACCAGATCGGCTTCGCGCAACGCTTTGCGCCGCTGATGCCGACGGTGCAAGGCATGCGATAAGCCCATGAGCCCGCGAGCCATCCCGGAGAGGTAAACCGGGATACCCAGGTGTTCGATGGCAGCCGCAACGGCATCCGCCTGGCCTGCATCGGCGAGCGCCTGACTGCCGACGACCAGTACCGGTCGCTCAGACCTGGCGATTCGTCCGATTGTACGAGCGATAGTCCGGCGCGAGGGACGCAGCGATTCCACGTCGATGACCGAAAGGTCGTCGGCGCCATCAGCACCGGCGAAGAGCCGGCGGGCGTGATGACGCAGATACGTCCGCACCGCCCGGTCCGGCAACGCGTTGCCTCGCGGAGTGCTGGCAGCGTACCAGTCACGTATAACGGATTCGTCGTACAGCAGGTCGACCGGGCATTCGACAAAGACCGGGCCGGGCACACCACTGCGGGCTATTTGAAAAGCCTGTCGTATTGCCGGTGCGAGATCGCGCACACGAGTGACGGCATGTGCCCATTTCACGTGTGGTCGAAACAACGCCAATTGATCGATGTCTTGCAGCGCGCCACGGCCTTTCAATGCGGTCGCGGCAGCGCCGCCGAGCAGGACCACCGGTGATTGTGCGAGCTGTGCATTCTTCACGGCCGTAATCGTATTGGTGGCACCCGGACCCGCCGTTACCGCAGCAACACCGGGTATGCCGCTGAGACGTGCGACCGCGTCGGCGGCAAATACTGCTGTGGCCTCGTGACGCACATCGATGACACGGATACCTGCATCTTTGGCGCCTTTAAGAATTGGCGAGATGTGCCCGCCACACAGTGTGAACAAAAACTCCACGCCGTGAGAGCGCAACACGCTCGCGATGCGATCACCGCCGTTCATACTCTGTTCTCCGTCCAGGCGAGCCGGAAACCGTCACCGGTCACGACCGATGCCGGCACCATTTGTGGCGCGGGATCGTCCGGCACGACGATACGGGCGTTGGTATTGGCGAGCAGATCGCGTTCAATATCAATGCCTGGCATTACTGCTCGTAGCGTCAGCCCGGCATCGGTAAGCTCCAGCACGGCGAGATCGGTGACATAGAAGATCTTTTTACCGCGCGTCAGACCAACCCGACCGTTAAACGTGACCTCGTCGACTCGTTCGACCACTTTGGGTTTGCCTGGCCTGACCACACGCAGCCGGTCACCGTCGATGCTGACTTTAGCGCCCACCATCCACTTGCCGATGAACAACACCGTTTTGGCCGACTCGATGATGCTCGGTGCACCACCCGGTCCGACATAGTCCAGCATGCGGGGCCCCCGATTGGAAAGATTGATATTACCGGCCGAGTCGAGCTGCAGGAACCCGAGCATGGCCGCTTCGAGATGCTCGCGATAATGATGAAACATCCAGGCGGACGATTCGAGACGCTCCGGGTTCACAGCCGCGCCAAAAAAAATGCCCGGCGCCGGTAACCCGCCATACGGTCCGGACTCTGTAGTAAAAGTAATCTGTTCATGCGCGCGATGATCGTAGAGCACGCAGCAGACTTCTTCTGCCAGACCCACACCAATATTGACCGTGGCACCGACCGGCACATTTTCACTAAAGATCTTTGCACCAAGCCGTCCCAGCGCGTGGTCGAGCCGGCTGCGGCGCGGCGTGATACCCAGCGTTTTGTTGATGAATCTGAGCCGGGACATTGCCGCTTGGTCGTCAACGTTCGCGCCGGCCGTAAACATGGGCCAGTGCCGGTGTTGTAGAACGGACCCGGTCTGTTCATTGCGTGGATTTATGACGACGACGTCGACCGCGTCGGCCGGCAGTCCGATTAAGGCGTCGTCGCCATCGATCAGAGCGCAGACCGACACCATGGTGAGCCCACCGTTTTGCCGCACTGCGCGAGCCGCTTCAATATTCTCCGTAATGCTCGCCGCATTGTGAAAATAGATGTTGCCGTCGCGATCCGCATACGGCGCACTGAACAAAGCAACATCGATTGTCGGCAAGGTATAGACAATTTCATCGCCGTCTGCTCGTGCAAATTGCATCGTGGCATTTGGTGTTACGGGAGATCCGCGACCGACACGAGGGTCCAGGAACGAACCAACACCAGTACGACTGCGCACCTGGCGCTCGCCACGTCCCTGCGCCTCGACAACATGCGTCATTTCGCCTTGCGGTAAAGTGTGTAACTCCAGCCGCTGAGCATCGGCCAGACGAAGCAGTGACTTTGCCGTTTCGGTGTGCCCCGAGATGTAGGTTGTCACGAGACCGTCCAGACCGACCTCCTCTACCGTGCCGGGCGCACGACCACGCCCACCTTGTCCACCAATCGAGATCCAGGTGAGTCCTTGCGGATGGCCGCCTTGCTGGTAGCGCTCGCGCAGGGCCCAGAAAAAAATCGAACAGCGAGCATTGCCGGAAATACCGCAGGAGATGACACAGGCGCCATCGGGAATCATGTTCACCGCCGCACGTGCGCTCTTGAACTTGTCGGGCAGAGGTTCCGGCGGCAAATAGCTCGTGTCGCGGCGATCCCAGGTCAGTCGCCAGCGGAGTATGTGTGCGAGCAATTTGGCCTTGTCGAGTAGGTTCACGGTCAGATGTAGCCCCATTTGTCTGCACAGCTCCACCCGATTCTATAAGGGAACCGTTGATTAATCATTTCGCGGCCGCATCGCGTTGCCAATCACTGTTTGGTGGATGACTCTGTGCCGAGGGCCTGCTGCACTTTTTCGAGGACGCTCTCGACCTTGATCAGATCCATTGCATTGGGATCGCGTACTCGCTTGCCCCACGGCAGGGCTCCGACGGGCGAGCCGAACTCTCGGCCGGCGGCCTCTGCGTAAGCATCCACGACGAGGTGCTGACTATAATATGGCCCCGTACGATACCGGTTCGAGGTCGCATAAAGCCCGACCACGGGAGTGCCTGCTGCCGTTGCCATGTGTGCAGGTCCGGAGTCCGGACAAATCACAAGGTTGGCGCGTTCAATGATCGCCAGCAGTTGTTTTAACGATGTACGGCCAATCAGGTCGGTAACGGGGCACGAAGCAGCTTTGAGGATCATCGCGCCGTAGTCTTTTTCGTAATCGGTGGGTCCTCCCGTAAGGACGATTTGCGCGCCGTAGTGAGAACTTAGAAATTCTGCTACGGCGACGTAATTCTTGACAGACCAGTTCCTGTAGTTTCTGAATCGTTGGCTGGTGCAGGGACTGATGACGCACATCGGGCGGCCACCGGCATGCAGCTTGTCGACGAATTCGCGATCGGCGCCGGGTATCGGGATGTCCCAGCGCATATCCCTCTCCGTAATGCCCAGCGCTTCGACGAAGCTGAATAGACCGTCCATGACGTGCTGCCGTGGATTCGCCGGAATCTTCTGATTCGTGAAAACCCATTGCCAGTCCTTTGCGCGCGCTCGATCGAAGCCGAGTCTTTGGTTAGCGCGTACAAAGCAACTGGCAATGTTCGCGCGCATTGATGCATGCATATCCAAAAGCAGCGGAAACCGGCGGCCACGTAACTGATTCCGGATATCGGAGTACGCCCGGAGCCCCCGTGACTTGTCGAATGTAATGAACTCGATTTCGTCGATGCCAGCGAACAACTGATATTCGGTGGCGCCGATGATCCAGGTTATCGCGGTTTGCGGCCACGCTCGTTGAATCGTGCGAACAACCGGCACCATATGGCAGCAGTCACCGATGGCCGACAACCGAAGCACGCAAATAGCAGGTGGCGGGGCGATTGGAAGAATCACCTGAGTGCCGCCGTCAGCCGGCGATTTTCTTGATGAGCTTGCTGGTACTGTGGCCGTCTACGAGCGGCACCAGCACGACCCGGCCTCCGCAGGATTCGACTTCGGTCGCGCCGACGACCTGTTCCCGGGTGTAGTCGCCACCCTTCACAAGCACGTCGGGCCGCAGCGTCTCGATAACCTTCAACGGTGTGGTCTCGTCAAAAAATACAACCGCATCGACGGGAGCGAGGGCCGCAATGACGCAGGCGCGGTCATCCTGCGATGTCACGGGCCGCGAGTCACCCTTCAGTTCGCGTACGGAGCGATCAGTGTTGATCGCAACAATCAGGCGGTTGCCTTCCTGCGCGGCTTTTTGCAGGTAGGAGACGTGTCCGGCATGCAAAATATCGAAGCACCCGTTGGTAAATACTATCTGCTCACCCCGATCTCGCCATTCCTGGACGAGTCCGCACAGCTCCTCGAGAGGATACACCGAGTCCATGAGACCGTGGCTCGTGGCATGTATGGACTGCAGCAGGCTCGTCTGATCGATGGCTGCCGTACCGACTTTGCCGACAACGATACCGGCCGCCAGATTCGCAACATGCAACATGTCCTTCCAGCCGAGGCCAGCCGTCTGCGCTGCGGCCAAAGTCGCAATAACGGTGTCACCTGCCCCTGTGACATCGAAGACCTCGCGAGCTACCGCGGAGCCGTGTTCTGTCGCATCCGGAGAAATCAGTGTCATGCCGTCGGCGCCACGGGTAAGCACGACGTATTCAATACCCAGTTCCACGACCATCTTGCGGCCGGCTTCGACTAACGCGTCGGTATCGCGGCTATCAACGCCTGTAGCAAGCTGCAATTCCGCCAGGTTGGGCGTTAACACCGTCGCATTTGCATAACGGTCGTAGTCGGTACCTTTTGGATCGACAAACACGGGAATGCCTTTTTCTCGCGCCAACCCGATGACGGTTTGGCAGACCTCCTCATTCAGTACGCCTTTCGCATAATCCGACAATACGACCCCGTCCACGTTGCCGGATAACAGCTGTCTGCTGCACTCCAGCAGCTCGTCAAAGTGAGCACGGTTAATTGGGCCAAGTTCTTCAGCGTCTACGCGAAGCACATGTTGGTGGCCGGTGATAATGCGAGTCTTGGTTATCGTTGGCCGGTCAGCCAGCGTAACAATGCCTGCCGCGTCAACGTCGGCCTGCGTGAGGATGCCGACGAGCTGATCGCGGGCTTCGTCAGCGCCTGCAAATCCTGCGATCGCAACTTCCAGACCGAGGCCGGCAATATTCAGAGCAACATTGCCTGCACCGCCGGCGCGCTCAGCCTCACGGCGGTAGTGCAACACGGGCACCGGCGCTTCCGGTGAGATCCGACGCACGTCACCCCACAGGTATCGATCGAGGATCAGGTCACCGATAACCAGCAGCCGTTTGCGACCGAACGCGGTACGAAGTGCCTCGGCAATCCGGCCGTTGTCGGGCATTTCAGTGCCCATCGACGACGCGTGCCTCGATCTGGTCGCAGATCAGATGACCCATCAGGATGTGAGCTTCCTGGATGCGGGCCGTGACCTTCGAAGGCACGATCAGACAATGATCAACTATCGCGCGCATGGTGCCGCCGTCGCCGCCGGTAAACCCCACGGTTGTCGCTTTGCGCTCGTTTGCCAGCGCCAGCGCTTCGATGATGTTCGGACTCGTGCCCGAGGTCGACAACCCCACGACGACATCGCCGGACTGGCATAAGGCGTCGATCTGCCGGGCAAAAATCTTGTCAAAGCCGTAGTCATTGCCAACGGCAGTCAGGATCGATGTGTCTGTCGTCAACGCGATGGACGCGAGCCCCCGGCGTTCGCGCGAATATCGGCCAACGAGTTCGGCGGCCAGGTGCTGGCTGTCCGCCGCGCTGCCCCCGTTACCCATCCAGAGAACCTTGCCGCCGGCTGCCAGGCAATCATGTGCACATCGGGCGATGTCAGTAATAGTGGCTGCCAGCGGCCTGATGCCGGCGACTACGTCGAGGTGTTCCTGGATTGTTGTCTCGATGTCAATCATGATGCTGACCGCCGCTCTTCGAGCTGCCGTACGAAAGCCGAGAGGTTATCAAATACTGTTACTCCCGTCCCCGGCGGCGTTTGCAGGCGCTGGCCCGATCGGACCAAAGCGGCTCGGCATCCCGCCGCAAGCGCCGCCTCAGCATCTCTTGGGGAATCACCAATCATCCACGTTGCCGCGCGATCGAATCCGTAATCCACGTGTGCCTGCTCGATAAGACCGGGCCGGGGCTTGCGGCAATTGCAATCGTCCTCGTCCCTGTGCGGGCAGACGTAGATAGCATCTATTTCGCCACCCGCCTCAGAGACCTGCCTGAGCATCAAGCGGTGTATTGCATCGAGTTCCGCGGCCGGCAGATCGCCGCGACCCACGCAGGCCTGATTCGTTATAACGAGTACGCGATAACCCATACGGTTCATGTCGGCAACAGCGTCGGCCGCGCCCGGCAGCAACTCGAAATCATCGACACGGCACACGGAGCCGGGTCGGTCTATGTTGATGACGCCGTCTCGGTCAAGGAGCACAACTCGTGCCGTGTTATCCGACACTGCGTGTATCGCTGGTGCACAGGTGGGGATTGACAAGACAGGGCTCGGAAATCACCGGCAACCTGCGGACAAGAACTTCAGCACAATGCTGGTCGGAGACGTCATGGCTGCCACGAACACTCGACGGTACTACAGCGCCAATTGGTCTCGGCGTCGTTTGCTTCGCCATCTCTCGAAGTGAGGGCTGGCTACCGGCGACTGGCTGATTTGTCATGCGTCTCCTGATGCTCCCTGGCGCGGCATTTTCGAATACGTAAGTAGGGCTGCAGAAAAATTGATTCACCGACATGCCACTCGCAAGCCCGGGCTTATTCTTGTGCGTTGCACCAGACAAGTCAATTCCTGACCGAGCCGGTTCGCGGAGATAACCGACACACAGCAAAAGAAACCGGGGTCTTCACGACTTTCGGGGCTATACTTTCCACTTGGTCAGTTCGTACCAATCCCCCCGGAAGGTATATCGCCGGGCCTAACTGACCGATATAATCTCCGACCATCCGACGGGGGTGCGATTTAAAAATGCGCGTGACGCAAGTAACCCTTTTTGCCACGATCGCCTTTCTTTGGCGGCTTCAAGCCAGCACAACGCCCCCTGACGAACACGACACGCCATCATGAAACTATTGGTGGTGGATGACCACGAGCAGAATCGCTGCCTGCTTCACGCCTTACTCACAGGCCACGGCCACGAAGTGGTCTTGGCGGCCGACGGTGCCGAGGCGCTTGAGACGGCCCGCAACGATCCACCGGAATTGATCCTCTCGGACATCCTGATGCCAGTGATGGACGGCTACGCCCTGTGCCGCGAGTGGACGCGCGACAAGCGGCTCAAAAAAATCCCCTTCGCCTTCTACGCCGCCACGTACACCGACCCGAAAGACAAAGAGTTCGCACTCAGCCTGGGGGCCGACCGCTTCATCGTCAGGCCGCAGGAGCCGGACGTGTTGCTGCGAACTATCGAGAAAATCATCGCCGAACGACGCAACGGGAGTCCGGCAACCCCTCGCGAACCCGTGCCGGAGGAGACGGTTGATTTAAAGCAGTACAACGAGACGCTCATCCGAGATCTTGAGGATAAAACGACGCAGTTGGAGACAGCGACCCGCGCGCAGGATAGGGAACTCATCAGACTCAGGGAGGCGGATGAGGAGTTGCGCCTCTATGAAACAATCGTCGCTGGAACATCCGATGGTATCAATCTCGTCCGACTCAGTGACCTGACGATTATGTATGTTAATCCCCGGTTTGAGGAGATGTTTGGCCGGGAGCCTGGTGAACTGCCCGGCAAACCGGTCAACGTGCTCCATGCCGGCGATGAAGTCAGCGCCGCGGAGAAAGACGCGGAAATCAGGCAGGCCTTGCTTGAGCACGGCAGGTGGCGAGGGGAAATCCTGAGTATAAGGAAGGACGGAACGACGTTTCCGTCTTTGCTGAGTGTTTCCACTTTTGAGCATAGTACGCACGGAACAGTGGCGATTTCGGCGACCGTAGATATCACGCTGTTCAAGGAGGCCGAAAAGGGGCTGCGGGAGAGCGAGAACAGATTCCGTATGCTCTTTCAGCACATAGCCGTGGGCGTAGCGCAAATTAACAGCAACACCGGTCAGTTCGTGCGGGTCAACCCGAGATATTGCGATATCCTGGGCTACTCGCGCGACGAAATGAAACGGCTCGATTGCCAGTCGATCACTCACCCGGACGACCTGGCGACCAACCTGGCCAACATGGAATTGTTGAAGGCAGGGAAGATTCGCGAGTTCACGATGGAAAAACGGTATTTGCGCAAAGACGGATCGACCGTGTGGGTGAACCTGACCGTCTCGCCCCTCTGGCCGCCGGGCGAGCCGCCGGATTTCCACGTCGCCGTGGTGGAGGACATCACCCAGCGCAAGCGAGAGCAGGAACTGCTCCGGCTGCGAGAAACTCAGCTCACACTGGTTCATGACTGTGTTTACGACCCCGTTTTCGCCGTTAGCGTAGAACCAGGTGATGGTTTCCGTTTCGTCTCGGTCAACCGCAGCTTCCTCGAAAAAACCGGCCTGAGTGAGGATCAGATCATCGGCCAACAGGTTAAGAAAGTGATTCCCGAGCCGGCGTACCTTGTGGTGATCGGAAAATACAGGGAAGCGATCCAAAGCCGGCAGCCCGTCCACTGGGAAGAAGTATCCGAATACCCCGCTGGCACAAAGACAGGCGCAGTCACCGTCGTGCCGTTCTTCGATGAGAGCGGCAACTGCACACAACTGGTTGGCACGGTACACGACATCACCGAACTCAGGCACGCGGAACAGGAACTACGCCGGAGCAACACGCAACTCTCAACCGCAGAGGTCGTGGCCCGGATGGGAAGTTGGGCATACGACCTGGCGAGCGAAACCGGTACGTGGTCGGTCAACATGTTCCGGATGTTTGAAAAAGATCCGGCATACTCCGACGCGCCCACGTTCAAGGTCTTCATCGAGACGCTGGTGCATCCGGACGACCGCAAGCGTGTGGAGCGACGTTTGGCCGACGCGTTGGCAGGAAAAGCGCCTTACAACGTTGAATATCGCATCCTGCGGCGCAACGGCGAGGAACGGATCATCAGGGAAAGCGCCGTGATGGAGACGGACGCCGAAGACCAGCTACGGCGAATGTACGGCATCGCGCAGGATATCACCGAGCAGAGGACGGCCGAAGATGAGCAGCGCATTTTTGCGGCGAAGATGGTGCAGATGCAGAAGCTTGAGAGTCTCGGCGTGATGGCCGGCGGAATTGCGCACGAATTCAACAATATTCTCCAAACCATTCTTGGCAACGCCGATATCGCCCTGGCGGAAATGCGGCCCGACACAATCGGTCGGGATTGTCTTAGTGAAATTGAAGGTGCCGTGCGGCGTGCGGAGGGATTGACAGACCAGATGCTTGCCTATTCGGGTAACGGTGCACTGGTTCTCAAGACGGTGAACCTGTCGGAACTGGTCCAGGAAATGGCTCAACTGCTGGATGTATCTCACGCGAAGAAGGTCATTTTGGAGCATCACGCGGCCGAGAGTCTCCCCGCCATTAAGGGCGACCCTGCTCAGCTGAACCAGGCTGTTATGAATCTGACCATCAACGCGTCGGAAGCGGAAGGCGGCGGGGTTGGCACCATCGCGATTGAGACCGGTGTTACCGAATGCACGCGAGAGTACCTGGCGGCAACGTATTTTGATGATGGACTGGAGGCTGGCCGTTACGTGTATCTCGATGTAACAGACAGCGGCTGCGGCATGGACGAGGAGATTCAAAGACGCTTGTTCGAGCCTTTCTTCACGACCAAATTTACCGGGCGTGGCCTTGGCATGGCCGCCACCCTGGGTATCCTCCGTGCCCACAAAGGAGCGATCGACCTCGATAGCGCACCGGGGCATGGAACAACCATCAGATTGTTGTTTCCGGCCCTGGAAGAGACGGGCAGCAAGTCTCCCGGTGAAGTTGTCACGCAAGAGAGCGCCTGGCGTGGCAGCGGGACCGTCCTTGTGGTTGACGATGAGCCGCAGATTAGAGACCTGACGAAAACGGTGTTCGAGAGCAGCGGCTTTGCGGTTTTGACCGCTGCAGACGGGCACCAGGCCATCAAGCAGTTTGCAGAAAACAAGGACGATATCGTCTGCGTATTGCTCGACCTCACAATGCCCCGCATGGGTGGCGAGGAAACCCTGGTCGAACTGCATCGAATCCGCAACGATGTTCCGATCGTGCTGATGAGCGGCTACAGTGAAGAGCATCTGGCGGAGCGCGTCGAAGACCTTGGTTTTGCTGCATTCCTCAAGAAGCCCGTTCAGCGCGGAGAGCTGCTCGAGACAGTGCGCGGCGTCCTGGCGATCGAATAAGACCCTGGACCTTCCTGCCGCCGCCCACACTCTTTGCCGGGAGCAGCTCAATTGATGGCGGGTTTTGAGCCGCCCAATTCGCTGAGGATTTGATCAGCCACGCGAAATGAGTTCGCGTAAATAGTCCAGGTGTGAGGAACACTGCCACCAGTTGGCATGAAGCTGCCGTCGGTCACATAGAGATTTTCAACGTCGTGGGCACGGCAATTGCGATCGAGTACAGACAGATTAGGGTCGATACCAAAGCGACAACCGCCGGCGAGCAGAATGCCTGGCGGTTTGCTGCTCAGGCCCCAGCTTGCGCTGTCGGCACCCATGGCCTTGAGCATCCGGTACCCCTTTCTGCCGAGGTACCGGCTCACCTTTGCGTTGTGTGGATGATCGCCGATTTTCACACGCGCGACCGGAGAACCCCACTTGTCGGTGAAGTTGCCATCGAGCGCAACATTGCAATCGTCATTAGGGAGCCAGTCGGCAAAGACCTCAAATCGGAGGTAACGAGCATCCGTAAAATAGGACTTCAGCTTTTGCTTCAACGGCGTACCCCAAAGAAGTCGGTCTGACTCCCATTTTTGTCGATTCGCCTGCCCAATGGGATTCGGGTGGCGAAACAGGAAGTCGATTGTGCCGCCCTTCATACGCCCCATTTCGTCATTATCGATAAAGTACCAATCCTGCAGCGCCCGGTTGACGAACGGACCTCGAACCTTGAGTGCCGCCGCCTTTTTTCGATTCAATTTCGAATAACCGAAAGAGCCGGTGCCGCCACCACCGGTGGTAAACAGCAAATTCTTGCCAACCTGGCCATGGTTGTTTGCCAGCCCGTTGGGATGCCGCGGACCCTGTGACAACAACAACAGTCGGGATGTTTCCACTGCCTGGCAAGCAACGACGAAGATCTCTGCGCGGATAAGCTCGGCGGCGCCTTTTTTATCATAATAACCGGCACTCACGACCCGACCGCCTGCGTCACTGATGAGACGGTAAACATGAGAATTTGGTCGAATATCGCAATTGCCCGTCGCCACGGCACGGTTCAGCAGCGCGGCTCGTGAACTCCCCTTCGCGCCTGTTGAACAACCGTAACTTCCACAATAGCCTGAGTATTGACAGCCCCCTCTGCCATTCAGCTGTCCTGGCAATATGGCACGTGCGACCGGTATCGAATGCAGGCTTTCAGTTTTGCAGGTTTCGTCAAACCAGGCGGCAACAGGGTGTTCTGCGGTCGCCCGAAATGGATAGTCGCGTGTCGATCGTGGCTCCAGGTTCGGGTGATCGACCACTCGGCCGGAGATGCCAACTTCGTGCTCGACTTTAGTGTAATAGGGCTCCAGATCGCCGTAACTGATGGGCCAGTCCGCAATATTGGCACCGTCGATCGCACCAAACTCGGATAGCAACCGAAAGTCCCTGGGTTTCAGGCGGTGAAAAAAACCACTCATCAAGTTGGTTGATCCGCCTACCATATTGCCATTCCATAAATCCCAACTGGAATCATAGGTGGGCTTCGTGACCCAGCCATTGTTTTTGTCGCGCTCCTCTACGACATGAAACTCCTCCTGCAGGTTGCGCGAATACGTATTGCGTCGGCAGCAAGCAATCTCATCCTTATAGAAATCTTGCTCCGTGAACCAGGGGCCTTTTTCCAGGACCACGACCGAAAAACCCGCCTCGGCCAGTGTCAGTGCGACCGGTCCACCACCGGCACCACTGCCAATTACGCAGACATCGCAATCGATCATCCCAGCCGCCCATATATTTTGTCAGCCGGCGGCCTCGGAAATCCCGGCTGGTGTTGCAGCCATCGCCAGCCAATCTTGCCAGGGTTGCCACCATATACGGGGTCTGACAGCAACGCTTCAAAGACGTAATACAACACCAACGACAACCAGGCGCGACCCCAGCGCGTTTTGTCAGCGAGGTAACGCAGCAGGCGTTCCGTCTGGTCAAAACTCAGGTCGCCAAACGGAATATCAGAGCGCTCGCGGCTCGCATCCTGCAGGCGGCCGACACCGTTGACAATAATATTTCGTGTGTCCGGATCAATCCCGGGCGCTGTGATAGCCCATTCCAGATACGCGAGAGCATTGATGTCCTTCGCGCCTGGGGAATCCGGCTCGTGGGGAAAGATGTGCTCCTGGACCGCGGCCACGAGCTGCCGTTGCCCGGCAGAAAACAGGACGAACGAGGTCTCCCGGGTCAACTCCTGGCGCAACGCAAGAGGCATTCCGGCGAGGGCTGCAGCGGTCGCCAATGCGGCACCTCCGCCGATTAGAAAGGTTCGCCGGCCCGGGCTCTCGGTGTGTGAAGAATCTTCAGCGCTGGAATCGCTGTCGCGGTCAGTTGCCCCTGGGCAATTCACTTGCTACAGCCCAGCGTGGCTACATTTCCTGACGGTACATACGGTAGTTCCCAGTCTGCCAGGTGTGCGGCCAGGTATTCAGGCACCCTGTTGCGATAGCGGATGACGCCATCGACATCGACAATGAACTCGGTGGGAACATTGAATACCTGATAGCGGTCGGTTATCAGCTCACCGGCATCGAATGCCGTTGAATAATTGACATGGTGATGCTCTTCGAATGACTGCATATCCTCTGGAGAGTCCTTCCAGGTCGTATTGATCGCAATAATTTCAATTTTGTCCCCGATTTGCTCCTGCAATTTCTTGTACCTGGGTATTTTATTGACGCAATACGAGCACCAGGTATTCCAAAACACAACAAAGACTGGCTTGTGTCCACGAAACTCGGAAAGCCGAAGTACTTTTCCATCCTGGGTCACAACCTCAAAATCCGGAGCGACCTCACCAACGCTGGCGGCCATCACTGGCGCGTTTGCAGTCAGGAAGCCTGTCACCATGAGCATCAGTAACAGACCTTGTGCTTGTTTTTTCGACACCCGTATTTTCATACACACAATGACCGCGACAAGCCACCCATTATTTCGGCGCGAGCCAATCCATTCCTTCGGAAACTACTTATACATTACAACTAACAAGGCGTCATGTATGAGCCCATGCCAAACGACTCTCGCTTACAGACCAGTCGCGGAAAGATCGAGCTAACGATCGCGGTACGTATGAATACCTATGACCAGCTGGCTCACCACCGGACTCCGGCAAGCTCCGGGTTGTCCGGTACGGAAGCAAAAGTCCGACCCGGAAATGTGCCGGATAATCTGCCACAGTCTTGTCGCAGTACGAATGTATTCGGGAGGCAGTCAGGCTGATATGCTTGCCCCAAAATACGTCCGGCTGACCGGGACAAGCCCGGCTCGCGCACTGTGGGGAAACGATGATTACAGAAAAAGTAGCTGCATTCGCAAGCGTAGATCCATTCGATGGCATGACCGCAAGCTCACCGCACCGCGTGCAGAATCTCGTCGGTGGTGAATGGGTCTTTGATGAAAACTCCCATCAGCACATTCCTGATCCATTGAACGGCGATCGCTTCCTCGAAGTACCCGATACACAGGACCTCCGTCCGTTTCTAAGCGGCATCAGCAGCTGTTCGAAGTCGGGCCTGCACAACCCGCTCAAGAATACAGATCGCTATGTCCATCTTGGCCGGGTCTGTGCCAAAGCAGCGGCGCTTATGGCAGAGCAGGATGTGCAGGATTTTTTCACCAGGCTCACGCAGCGAGTCATGCCAAAGAGTTGGCAACAATGCGTCAACGAGGTCGTCGTGACTCGTGTGTTTCTTGAGAACTTTGCCGGGGACGGCGTTCGATTCCTGGCACGTGGGTTCTCCAACCCCGGTGATCATGCCGGGCAAGAGTCGCGCGGCTACCGCTGGCCGTACGGCCCGGTCGCCGTCATTGCACCGTTTAATTTCCCACTGGAAATACCGGCGCTACAGATTCTCGGCGCGCTGTTCATGGGGAACCGGCCAACCGTCAAGGTTGCTACAAAGGTCTGTGTCGTTTTCGAGCAATTCCTGCGCTTGATGATTCACTGCGGTCTGTCAGCAACAGACCTAGACATGATTCATTGCCGCGGCAGGCGGATGAGCGAGTTGATCGAGTCGTCGAAGCCGCTGATGCGCATGGTCCAGTTTACTGGCTCAAGTCAGGTTGCGGAGTCGATGGCATCGATTGTCAACGGTGCGGTCCGCCTTGAAGATGCCGGATTCGACTGGAAAATCATCGGACCGGATTTTGACGAGCATTGGCTTGACTACGTCGCATGGCAGTCGGACGAAGATGCATATAACGCATCCGGTCAAAAATGTTCTGCACAAAGTATCTTGTTCGTACACGACAACTGGGCCAAGTCGCTGCTGCCTAAACTTGGCGCACTGGCAAAGAGACGACGTCTCTTGGATCTGACGATTGGCCCGGTCCTTACGTGGACCAATGACCAGATCAAGGCACACATAAACGCTGTTCTCGCCATGCCCGGCGCCGAACTGCTGTTCGGGGGCAAACCGTTAACGGAACACAATATTCCTTATTGCTACGGCGCCTTTGAGGCAACCGCGATTCGCGTACCACTTGCCGAATTCTCTGCCGACCACTTCGAACTGCTGACAACAGAGCTGTTTGGCCCATTTCAAATTGTCGTCACTTATGGCAACGATGACCTGCCGTTGGTGCTGAGGCTGTTGGAGCGGATGTCTCACCATTTGACAGCCGCAGTCGTTAGCGCCGACGTCGTTTTTCAGAACACAGTACTGGCAGCGACTGTAAACGGCACAACCTA